>Ga0209643_1000235_pt1 | contig 129005 bp, 114 predicted proteins | sample AutmiccBRH37_all_FD_187383 | JGI IMG/M metagenome (GOLD analysis project Ga0209643, IMG submission 187383) | Deep subsurface microbial communities from Mt. Terri, Switzerland - Autotrophic microbial communities BRH/37_all (SPAdes) (version 2) | ecosystem: Environmental > Aquatic > Deep...
GGTGAATGTGCGGCCCAGCCTCCACATGCGCGGTGATGACATCGGCCCCGGCCGCCGCGAAAGCCTCGATGTAAGGGTCCACCGGCGCGATCATCAGGTGCACGTCCATCACGCCCTTGATGTGCGGCCGGATCGCGGCGCAGGTGGCGGGGCCGAAGGTGATGTTGGGCACGAAATGCCCGTCCATCACATCGACATGCACCCAATCGGCGCCCTCGGCCTCGATGGCCCGGCATTCCGCGCCGAAATTGGCGAAATCGGCAGAGAGGATCGAGGGGGCGATCTTGATGCGGCGGTCGAAGGTCATGCGGCGTCCTCCTTGCGGTCTGAATCGAGCCCGCCGGAAAACACCCGGCTGGCGCGAATGTCCTGCTCTTCGATTGTCGAAAGCGCGGTCGCGTCCAAGGGCCCCGAGGCGGAAGAAAACAGCCGGTTCGCTTGCCGCAGCCGCGCCCTGTCCAGCGCGTTACGGATGGAGCGGGCATTGGCGAAATGCGGCTGGCTGCGGCGCAGGGCGATGTAGTCGTCCATCGCGGCCTTGGCGCCCTCGGTCAGGACATAGTTCTGCTCGGTCAGCATATGGGTGGCGATGCGGTGCAGCTCTTCGTTCTGATAATCCGGAAAATCGATGTGATGCGCGATGCGCGAACGGAAGCCGGGGTTGGATTCAAAGAACTTGTCCATCCGGTCGGCATAGCCCGCCAGGATCACCACCAGATCGTCGCGGTTGTTTTCCATGATCTGCAGCAGGATCTCGATGGCTTCCTGGCCATAGTCGCGCTCATTGTCGGGGCGGTAGAGGTAGTAGGCCTCGTCGATGAACAGGACGCCCCCCATGGCCTTTTTCAGCACTTCCTTGGTCTTGGGCGCGGTGTGGCCGATATACTGGCCCACCAGATCGTCGCGGGTCACCGACACCAGATGGCCCTTGCGGACATAGCCGAGGCGCTTCAGCAGACCCGCCATCTTCAGCGCGACGGTGGTCTTGCCGGTGCCGGGATTGCCGGTGAAGGACATGTGCAGCGTCGGCGTGTGATGGGTCAGCCCCAGCGATTTGCGGGCGCGTTCCACCAGCAGCAGCGCGGCGGTTTCGCGCAGGCGCTGCTTGACCGGCTTCAGCCCGATCATCTCTTGATCCAGGTCGTCGAGCAGCTCCTTGACGCCCGAGCTTTCATATTCGGCCCGCAGGTCAACCGTGGTGGGCAGGGGGGCAGGGATGTCGCCGTCCATCGTAATCTCCCGGTAGGTTCAGGTGCGGCCCCGCTCGGGGGCCGCGCCGGTGTTCAGCGGACCGTCTCGAAGCTGTAGCGCTGCGAGCGGCCATCGGTTTCCTGACGGATCATGCGGATCTTCGGCTCCACCTTCGGGCGGTTCACGATGAAGGACATCGTCACCGTCTCGAACCCGCGGGTGCTGTCGAAGGCGTTGAAGCGGATGTAGTGATCGCCGAACTGCTTGCGGCAGGCCTCCAGCTCCATCATCACGCCCTTGGGATCGACGAGGTCGAACATCGGGTTGCCCCACATCTCCCAATAGGTGTTCCGCGGATGCGGGTCGTCGGTATATTCGATGCCGATGGCCCAGGTCTTCGACAGGCAGTAGTCCACCTGGCTTGAGATCTGCTCGTCGGTCAGGTCGGGCAGGAACGAAAAGCAGCCCTGAGTGATGCGCATGGGGTGTCTCCCTTGAATGGATGGGTGGGCCCCCCGACTGTCCGGGGGGCAGGGCGATCAGGAGGAGGCCGAGGGGGTCGGGGCGTAGTCCGAGGTGTCGGTCGAGGTGTAGTTGAAGGAAATGTCCCCCCACACATCGAGCGCGGCTTCGAGCGGCTTGCACCACTTGGCGGCGGCGCGCAGGATCTCGGGGCCCTCGTTCCTGATGTCGCGGCCTTCGTTGCGCGCGAACACCATCGCCTCGAGCGCCACGCGGTTGGCGGTGGCCCCGGCCTGAATGCCCATCGGGTGGCCGATGGTGCCGCCGCCGAATTGCAGCACCACATCATCGCCGAAGAGGTCCAGAAGCTGGTGCATCTGCCCGGCATGGATGCCGCCCGAGGCGACGGGCATCACCTTCTTGATGTCGCCCCAGTCCTGATCGAAGTAGATCCCGCGCTCCAGATCCACCGGATTGAAGGTCTCGCGGCAGACGTTGTAATAGCCCTGCACGGTCATCGGATCGCCTTCCAGCTTGCCGACGGCGGTGCCTGCGTGGATATGGTCCACCCCGGCCAGACGCATCCATTTGGCGATGACCCGGAAGCTGACGCCGTGGTTCTTCTGCCGTGTGTAGGTGCCATGTCCCGCGCGGTGCAGGTGCAGGATCATGTCGTTCGCGCGGCACCATTCGGCCATGGACTGGATGGCGGTATAGCCGATCACCAGGTCGATCATCACGATGACAGAGCCGAGCGACTTGGCGAAATCGGCGCGGCGATACATCTCTTCCATCGTGCCGGCGGTGACGTTCAGGTAGCTGCCTTTCACCTCGCCGGTTTCGGCGCTGGCCTTGTTCACCGCCTCCATCACGTATAGGAACCGGTCGCGCCAGTGCATGAAGGGCTGCGAGTTGATATTCTCGTCATCCTTCATGAAGTCGAGCCCGCCCTTGAGCCCTTCATAGACCACGCGGCCATAGTTCTTGCCCGACAGGCCCAGCTTGGGCTTGGTCGTCGCCCCCAGCAGCGGGCGGCCGAACTTGTCGAGCCGTTCACGCTCGACTACCAGACCCGTCGGCGGGCCCTTGAAGGTTTTGACGTAGGCGACCGGCAGGCGCATGTCCTCCAGCCGCGCCGCCTTCAGCGGCTTGAAGCTGAAGACGTTGCCGATGATGCTGGCGGTCAGGTTGGCGATGGAGCCTTCCTCGAACAGGATCAGGTCATAGGCGACATAGCAGAAGAACTCGCCCGGGCGGCCCGGGACGGGTTCCACCTTGTAGGCCTTGGCGCGGTATTGGTCGGCGGCGGTCAGCCGGTCGGTCCAGACCACCGTCCAGGTCGCGGTGGAGCTTTCGCCCGCGACCGCCGCCGCCGCCTCGATCGCATCGACGCCCTCTTGCGGGGTGATGCGGAACAGCGCCAGCAGGTCGGTCGGCTTGGGCTGGTAGTCGCCATCCCAATAGCCCATCTGCGCGTATTTCAGCACGCCCGCCTTGTAGCGTTCCTTGCCCTTGATCTCTGTCTGCTTGTTCATCGAAGCCTCCCCTGTCAGGCCGCTTTCGCGGTGGAAACCGCCGGGTCAAGTGCGCCCGACGCATAGCGTTTCGCCATGTCATCCATCGGGATGACGGTGATCTTCGAGGCGTGGCCGGCAGTGCCGAAACGCTCGAAACGGTCCTTGACCAGCACTTCCAGCTCGGCCATCGCCGGGGTCATGAACTTGCGCGGGTCGAATTCGCGGGGGTTCGTCTTGGCGATGCGGCGGAACTGGCCGGTCATCGCCATCCGGCAATCGGTGTCGATATTGACCTTGCGCACGCCCATGCGGATGCCGCGCTCGATCTCGTCCACCGGCACGCCCCAGGTCTGGGGCATCTCGCCGCCATTGTCGTTGATCAGGTCCTGCAGGTATTGCGGCACGCTGGAGGAGCCATGCATCACCAGATGCGTTCCGGGCAGGCGGGCATGGATCGCCTCGATCACATGCATCGCCAGGATCTCGCCATCGGGCTGGCGGGTGAACTTGTAGGCGCCGTGGCTGGTGCCGCAGGCGATGGCGAGGGCATCGACGCGGGTGCGCAGCACGAAATCCACCGCCTGGTCCGGGTCGGTCAGCAGCTGGCTGTGGTCGAGCTTGCCCTCGGCGCCCGAGCCATCCTCGGCCGCGGCCTCGCCGGTCTCAAGGCTGCCCAGAACCCCCAGCTCGCCCTCGACACTGGCACCGACCCAATGCGCGGCGTCGGCGACGCGGGCGGTGATGTCGACATTGTAGTCATAGGGGGCCGGGGTCTTCATGTCGGCCAGAAGCGAGCCATCCATCATCACGCTGGTGAAGCCGTGGCGGATGGCCGAGAGGCAGGTCGCCTCGTTGTTGCCGTGGTCCTGATGCAGGCAGATCGGGATGGTCGGGTGCATCCTGGCCAGCGCCTCGACCATCGCGCGCAGCATGATGTCGCCGGCATAGGAGCGGGCACCGCGGCTGGCCTGCAGGATCACCGGCGCATCGGTCGCGGCGGCGGCCTTCAGGATCGCCAGCCCCTGTTCCATGTTGTTGATGTTGAAGGCGGGCACGCCATAGCCGTGCTCTGCCGCGTGGTCGAGAAGTTGTCTCAGCGTGATCAGCGTCATGGCTGCCTCCTTTAGATCAGTTTGCCCATCGCCACGGCCGTGTCGGCCATGCGGTTGGAAAAGCCCCATTCATTGTCGTACCAGCTGAGGATCCGGCAGAAGCGGCCCTCCATCACCCGGGTCTGGTCGAGGTGGAACACGCTCGACCGCGGGTCGTGGTTGAAGTCGCAAGACACGTTCGGCTGGTCGGTGCAGCCCAGGATGCCGGCCAGCGGGCCGCTGGCGGCGGCAGCGCGGATGGCGGCGTTGATCTCGTCCACGCTGGTGTCGCGGGCGGCCTCGAAGGTCAGGTCCACGACCGAGACGTTGGGGGTCGGCACCCGGATCGCCACCCCGTCCAGCCGGCCTTTCAGCGCCGGCAGCACGAGGCCCACCGCCTTGGCAGCCCCGGTCGAGGTGGGGATCATCGACAGCGCCGCAGCGCGGGCGCGGTAGAGATCCTTGTGCATCGTGTCCAGCGTCGGCTGGTCGCCGGTATAGCTGTGGATGGTGGTCATGAAGCCGCGGGTGATGCCGATGGCCCCGTTCAGCACCTGAGCCACCGGCGACAGGCAGTTGGTGGTGCAGCTGGCGTTCGAGACGATGGTGTCGGCGGCGGTCAGCGTGCCGTGGTTCACCCCGAAGACGATGGTCTTGTCGGCGCCCTCGGCGGGGGCCGAGACCAGAACCCGGCTGGAGCCGTTCTGCAGATGCAGCGCCGCCTTGTCGCGGGCGGTGAAGATGCCGGTGCATTCCAGCGCCACATCGACATCTGCCCAGGGCAGCGCCGCGGGATCGCGCAGCGCCGTCACCCGGATGGGGCCGCGGCCGGCGTCGATCCAGCCCTCGCCTGTCGTCACCTCGCCCGGAAAGCGGCCATGCACGCTGTCAAAGCGCAGCAGATGCGCGTTGGTCTCCACCGGGCCCAGATCGTTGATCGCCACCACCTCGATTTCGGTGCGGCCGCTTTCGATGATGGCGCGAAGCACGTTCCGTCCGATACGGCCGAAGCCGTTTATTGCAACTTTCACAGTCATGTCAGTGCCTTAGTTGGAACTTGTCAGGGCCTTGGCCAGGGTGGCCACGGCCTCGGGGGTGATGCCGAAATGGCGGTAAAGCTCGGGGGCGGGGGCCGAGGCGCCAAAGCCGGTCATGCCGACAAAGCCGTCCTCGGGGCGCAGGAACAGGTCCCAGCCCTGGCGGATCGCCGCCTCGATGCCGATGCGCGGGGCAGAGCCCAGAAGCGCGGCGCGGGCGGCGGCGGGTTGGGCCGCGAAGGCCTCGAAGCTGGGGGCAGAGATGACGGCGGCGGCGATCCCCTCATCCGCCAGCGCCTCTGCCGCCGTCATCGCAATCTCGACCTCCGACCCCGTGGCGATCAAGGTCACGTCCCGGCGGCCCGGATCGCGCAGCAGATAGGCGCCGGTTGCGGTCAGGTTCGCTGCGGCCTCGCTGCGCAGCATTGGCAGGTTCTGCCGCGACAGCACCAGCAGCACCGGGCCATCGGTGGCCGCCATCGCAACCTCCCAGGCCTCGGCGGTTTCCACCGCGTCGCAGGGGCGGATCACCGTCAGGTTCGGGATGGCGCGCAGGCTGGCGAGGTGTTCCACCGGCTGATGCGTGGGGCCGTCCTCGCCAAGGCCGATGGAGTCATGCGTCATCACGAACACCGTCGGCACCCCCATCAGCGCCGCCAGCCGGATCGCCGGGCGGCAGTAATCGGCAAAGGCCAGGAAGGTGCCGCCATAGGGCCGGAACAGCCCGTGCAGCACGATGCCGTTCATCGCCGCCGCCATGCCATGCTCACGGATGCCGTAATGCAGGTAGCTGCCGGAGTAATCGTCGCGGGTCACGGGCCGCATCCCCTTGCTGCGGGTCAGGTTCGAGCCGGTAAGGTCGGCAGAGCCGCCGATGGTGAAGGGCAGCGCGGCATTGACCACGCCAAGCGCCATCTCGCTGGCCTTGCGGGTGGCGACCTTGGGGCGGTCGGCCAGCAGCTGCGCCTTGTAGGCGGCCATCGCCGGGGCCAGCGGCGCCGGGTCGCGCGCCAGTGCTGCGGCGAACTCGGGAAGCTGCGGCGAGGCGGCGAGCCGCGTCTCCCACTCCGCCCTTGCCTTCGCGCCGCGGGCGGCGATGCGCGCCCAGGCGGCATAGACGCCGGCGGGGATCTCGAACGGTGCGTGGTCCCAGCCCAGATGCGCGCGGGTGGCTGCGATCTCCTCGGCCCCCAGCGGCGCGCCATGCACGTCATGCCCGCCCTGCTTGTTCGGCGCGCCGCAGCCGATCAGCGTGCGGCAGGCGATCAGGCTGGGCCGCGGATCGGCCCGGGCCGCGGTGATCGCGTCGCCGATCTGGGCAGCGTCATGCCCGTCGCAGGACAGAACATGCCAGCCGGAGGCGGCGAAGCGGGCCATCTGGTCGGTGGAGGTGGACAGCTCGGTGCCGCCGTCGATGGTAATGCGGTTGTCGTCCCACAGCACCACCAACCGCCCGAGCCCCAGATGCCCGGCCATGTCGATCGCCTCATGGCTGATCCCCTCCATCAGGCAGCCATCGCCGGCGATGACCCATGTCCAATGATCCACCAGCCCCGGGAAGCGCGCCGCGGCCATCCGTTCGGCCAGCGCCATGCCGACGGCGGTGGCGATGCCCTGCCCCAGCGGGCCGGTGGTTACCTCCACCCCCTGCGCATGGCCGTATTCGGGGTGCCCGGCGGTGCGGCTGCCCATCTGGCGGAAGGCGCGGATCTGGTCCATGCCCATGTCCGGGTATCCCAGCAGGTGGTTCACCGCATAAAGCAGCATCGAGCCATGCCCGGCCGACAGCACGAAGCGGTCACGGTCCGGCCATTGGTGCGCGGCGGGGTCAAGCGTGATGAAGCGGTTGAACAGCACCGCCGCCACATCGGCCATGCCCATCGGCATCCCCGGGTGGCCCGAATTGGCGGCCTGCACCGCGTCCATCGCCAAGGCGCGGACCGCGTTCGCCATCAGCCGTTCGTCGGCAATCTGGATCTCGGCGTTCATGGGAACCTCCCTTCAGGCGCGTTTCGCATCCGCCACCAGCCGCTCGATCAGCGGGGTGAGGATCAATTGCATGGCAAGGTCGAGCTTGTTGCCCGGGATCACGATGGAGTTGGCGCGGCTCATCCAGGACCCGTGGATCATCGAGGTCAGGTAGGGGAAGTCGATGCCGCGCGGGCTTTTGAAGCGGATCACCACCAGGCTTTCATCGGCGGTGGGGATCCAGCGCGCGATGAACGGGTTCGAGGTATCGACCACCGGCACCCGCTGAAAGTTGATGTCGGTTTCGGTGAATTGCGGGCAGATGCAATGCACATAGGCATGCATCCGGCGCAGGATGGTGTCGGTCACCGCCTCTGTCGTGTAGCCGCGGCTGGCGCGGTCGCGGTGGATCTTCTGGGTCCATTCGAGGTTGATGACCGGCACCACCCCGATCTTCAGGTCGGCATGGCGCGGCAGGTTGACCGTGTCATTGACCACGCAGCCATGCAGGCCCTCGTAGAACAAGAGGTCCGATCCATCCTCGAACGGCGCCCAATCGGTGAAATGGCCGGGCGGCACGCCATAGAGCGCCGCCTCGCGGTCATCATGCACGTAGTGGCGGGTGCGGCCGGTGCCGGTGGCGCCATATTCGCGGAACACCCGCTCCAGCTCCTCCAGCTCATTCGCCTCGTAGGAGAAATGCGAGAAGGAGGGCTGTCCATCGGCGCTGCGCCGGTCCAGCTCCGCCTTCATCTCGGCGCGGTTGAAGCGGTGGAAGGCGTCGCCCTCGATGCTGACGGCGCTGATGCCCTCGCGGCGGAAGATCTGGTCGAAGGTGTTCTTCACCGTGGTGGTGCCCGCGCCGGACGATCCGGTGACCGAGATGATGGGGTGTTTCTTGCTCATGCTCTCAGCTCCGGAACAGGCCGCGCTTGCCGAAGAGCGCAGAGCTCTCCCGCTCGGGCAGGTCATGATAGGCGGTGATGCGGGCGACCTTCTCGGACGAGCCGAAGACAAAGGGCGTGCGGTCATGCAGATGCGCGGGCACCCGGGCCAGGATCGGCTGCTCGCCATCGGTGGCGCCGCCGCCGGCTTGGGTGATGACAAAGGCGATGGGCGCGCATTCATAGACCAGACGCAGCCGGCCCTTGGCATAGCCCTTGCGGTCGTCGCGCGGGTACAGGAACACCCCGCCGCGGGTCAGGATGCGGTGCGTCTCGGCCACCAGGGACGCCACCCACCGCATGTTGAAGTTCTGCCCGCGCGGCCCGTCGGCGCCTGCCACGCAATCATCGACATACGCGCGGATCGGCGCCGGCCAGTGCCGGTAGTTGGAGGCGTTGATGGCGAACTCGGTGGAACTGGGTAGGACGGTAAGCCCGGTGCCCACCAGCACCCAGGCGGCAGTTTCGGGGTCGAGCACCCATTTCAGCACGCCCGCGCCAAAGCTGGCGACCAGGCAGCACTGGGGCCCGTAGATCGCATAGCCGGCCGCCAGCAGATCGGTGCCGGGGCGCAGGAAGCTTGCCTCGGGCGTGTCTTCGGCGGGGTAGATGCCGAAGATGGTGCCGATGGAGACGTTGGCGTCGATGTTGGACGATCCGTCCAGCGGGTCGATGGCCAGCGCCAGCGTGCCGGCGGGGTTCAGCGTGACCGCCACCTCCTGCTCCTCGGACGCATAGAAGCGCACCGCGGTGCCGGCGAGGGCCGCGGAAAAGGCATCGTCGGCGATCACGTCCAGCGCCTTCTGGCCGTCGCCATCGGCATTGGTGCCGACGCCGCTGGCGAGCTGTTCGTCAATGCCGCCGCGGGCGATGCGGCGGGCGATGCCGGCCGCGACCGTGGCAAGACGGTCCATCACTTCGGTCAGATGCTGCGGCACGCCCGCAAGAACGGGGGGGCCAGCGACCACAAGGGCCGCGCCTTGGCTGTCCACGATGTCTCCTCCCATACGCAGTGCCTTGGGTGACACTTGCGGGAATCGGCATTTCATGGAATTTAATAGTCATGAAGATGCCTTCAGGAATATTGAAGTGATCCGCCTCGACGCCGTGACGCTGAAACAGTTGCGCGCGCTGGTCGCCGTGGCCGAGACCGGCTCGCTGACGGCTGCTGCGGTGCAGCTTGGGCTGACGCCCCCGGCAATCCACAGCCAGATCAAGCATCTGGAGATCGCCTTTGGCCGCCCTATGCTGCAGCGCGGCGCCGATGTGGTCGGCCTGCCGCTGACCGCCGAGGGCGCCGAGGTGCTGGAGGCGGCGCGGCGCATCGAGGTGGCCCTCGGCCAATGCGGCGGACGAATTGACGCACTCGCCGAGGGGCGCGCGGGGCGGGTGACGCTGGGCGTGGTCTCTACCGCCAAGTATTTCGCGCCGCGACTGGTGCGGCAGCTCGTGGACCTCTGCCCCGGCATCCGCGTCGTGCTGAAGGTCGGCAACCGCGAGCAGATCATCGCGGGGTTGGACCGGCAGGCGCTGGACCTTGGCATCATGGGCCGCCCGCCGCGGATGCCCGCGGTCGAGGCGACGGTTCTGGGCCCGCATCCCCATGCGCTGGTCGCGCCGCCGGATCACCCGCTGGTCGGCGCGACGGTGCCCGATGTCGCGGCGATCCTGTCGCAGGTGTTTCTGGCGCGCGAGGAAGGGTCGGGCACCCGCATCCTGATGTCGCGCTATCTCGACCGGCTGGGCGAGGGGCAGGTGGTGGAGATGGTCGAGATGGAGTCGAACGAGACCATCAAGCAGGCGGCGATTGCCGGGCTCGGCATCGCCTTCCTGTCGCTGCATACGGTGATGGACGAATTGCAGGCCGGCCGGCTGGCGCTGCTGCCCGCGCCCGGCCTGCCGATCGAGCGGCAGTGGTTCCTGGTGCATCCTTCGGCGGTACCGCTGGCCGCCGCGGCGGCGCGGCTGCGGGACGAGATCCTGCGGATGGAGGGCAGTTTCCTGCCGCGCTGGCCTTAGTCAGCCGCGCCCCGCCAGCTCTGCCTGCACCAGGGCCCGCAGCCGGTTCGCCACCGGCGACAGCACCCGGCCGCGGGTGCACAGCAGGAAGTAGGGCGAGACCCGGATCTGCCGGTCCAGCGCCAGCACGGCGAAGCCGGCCCCCACCGGCTCGTCCATGACCAGCGCCGCCACCTCCTCGGCCATCGGCGCAATGGCGTTGGTCTGCGACAGCAGCGCGATCATCAGCAGCAGCGACGAGGAGTTGACGATGTTGCGCGGCAGCGGCCGCCCGTCCTGCCCGAAGGCATCCTCCATCGCCTGCCGGATCGGGGCGCCGCGCTCCTGCATCACCCATTCATATTGCGCAAGTTCCGGCAGGCTGACCCGCGGCGCGCGCGACAGCGGGTGGTCGCGCCGCACCAGCAGCGCCACCGTCTCGTCCCGTGCGGGTTGAAGGTCGAACTCCTTGCTGTCGAACTCGGGCAGCAGCCGGGCCAGCGCGAAATCCAGGTGCCCCGCCGCCAGCTCTCGCAAGAGCTGCACCGAGGGCGCGACCTCGACGGTGATCTCCACCTCGGGCGAGGTGGCCTTGACCTGCCGGATGGCGGGCACGAGGTAGCCGATGGCCGGCCCCGTCACCGCGCCCACCCGCACCAGCCCGCCGCGGCCCTCGCGCAGCTCTTCGACCTCGCGGGCCATGTCGCGCATTTCCTGCAGCATGGCACGGGCGCGTCGGGCCAGAACCTTGCCGATCAGCGTAGGCACCATGCCGCGCGGGCTGCGCTGGAACAGCGGCGCCTGCACCGCCTTCTCGATCTCGGCCAGCATCCGCGAGGCGGCGGGCTGGGTCATCGCTAGTTCGGCCGCGGCCAGCTGCAACTGCCCGTGATCGGCCACCGCCGCGATCAGCCGCAGCTGCGCGGTCTTCAGGTTCAGGAAGCTGTCGGCGCTCATTGGTATATCCGTTTTGATATGCCAAGCTGCAGTAATGTAATTTGAATGGTATGTATAGCGGGCCTAGAAGCAGGGCAGGGTCCGAGTCGGCCCGCTGGAGGAACGGGTGCCGCGCCAGGGAGGCTGCCGCCCCGAACAGGGAGAGAGACATGAAGATCACGCTTTTTGCGGCCGCGCTTGCCATGGGTGTATCGTCCTTTGCGATGACCGCCGCTGCGCAGGACAAGGGCACGGTCGGCATCGCCATGCCGACGAAATCCTCGGCGCGCTGGATCGACGACGGCAACAACATGGTCAAGCAGTTCGAGGCGGCCGGCTACGCCACCGACCTGCAATATGCCGAGGATGACATCCCCAACCAGCTGGCCCAGATCGAGAACATGATCACCAAGGGCGTGAACGTGCTGGTCATCGCCGCCATCGACGGCACCACCCTGTCGAACGCGCTGGAAAACGCCGCGGCCTCCGACATCAAGGTCGTCGCCTATGACCGCCTGATCCGCGACAGCGGCAACGTGGACTATTACGCCACCTTCGACAACTTCAAGGTCGGCGTGCTGCAGGCCACCAGCCTTGTCGAGGGGATGCAGGAGCGCTTCCCCGATGTGAAGCCGCTGAACGTGGAGCTGTTCGGCGGCTCGCCCGACGACAACAACGCCTATTTCTTCTATGACGGCGCGATGTCGGTGCTGCAGCCGATGATCGACTCGGGCGACATCGTCATCGGGTCGGGCCAGACCGGCATGGAAACCGTCGGCACCCTGCGTTGGGATGGTGCGGTTGCGCAGGCGCGCATGGATAACCTCTTGTCGGCGCATTACTCCGACAAGGAAGTCCACGGCGTGCTGTCGCCCTATGACGGGCTCTCGATCGGGATCCTGTCCTCGCTCAAGGGCGTGGGCTACGGCTCGGGCGACATGAAGATGCCGATCGTCAGCGGCCAGGACGCCGAGGTGCAGTCGGTCAAGTCGATGATCGCCGGCGAGCAGTATTCGTCGATCTTCAAGGACACGCGCGAGCTGGCCCGCGTCACCGTGGGCATGGTCGATGCGCTGCTGCAGGGCACCGAGCCCGAGATCAACGATACCGAGACCTACAACAACGGCGTCAAGGTGGTGCCGTCCTACCTGCTGGAGCCGCTGCCGGTCGATGCCAGCAACTACAAGGAGCGGCTGATCGACTCGGGCTATTACACCGAAGACCAGCTGAAGTGATGTAACCGGCCGCTTGGCCAGAACCGCCCTGCCGGGTTTCCCGGCGGGGCGCCCTGCCAGAAGGCAGGCAGCGCCCGAGGGGCCGCAGCCGCCCGGCAGGCTTTGCCAGCCAGCAAGGACCATCATGACCCCGATCCTCGAGATGCGCGGCATCACCAAGACCTTCCCCGGTGTGAAGGCGCTCGACAACGTCAACCTGACCGTGCTGCCCGGCGAGATCCAAGCGATCTGCGGCGAGAACGGCGCCGGCAAGTCCACCCTGATGAAGGTGCTGTCGGGCGTCTATCCGCATGGCAGCTATGACGGCGAGATCTTCTACGAAGGCGAGGCGATGGCCTTCCGCGGCATCGCCGAAAGCGAAGCCCGCGGCATCATCATCATCCATCAGGAGCTGGCTTTGGTGCCGCTGCTGTCGATTGCCGAGAACATCTTTCTGGGCAACGAGAATGCCAGCGGCGGCGTCATCAACTGGCCCGAGACCTATACCCGCACCACCGCGCTGCTGAAGAAGGTCGGCCTGACCGAGGCGCCGACCACGCCGGTGGACAAGCTGGGCGTCGGCAAGCAGCAGCTGGTGGAAATCGCGAAGGCGCTGTCCAAGGAAGTGCGGCTGCTGATCCTCGACGAGCCGACCGCCAGCCTGCAGGAGAATGACAGCCAGAAGCTCCTGGACCTGCTGATCGAGTTCCGGGCGCAGGGCATCGCCTGCATCCTGATCTCGCACAAGCTGAACGAGATCCGCCGCGTGGCCGACCGGGTGACGGTGATCCGCGACGGCGCCACCGTGTCCACCATCGACTGCAAGACCGAGGCGATTTCCGAGGAGCGGATCATCCGCGACATGGTCGGCCGCGACATGGCGCATCGCTATCCGCCGCGCGAGGCGGCCATCGGCGAGATGCTGCTGGAGGTCGAGGGTTGGAACGTCTGGCACCCCGAACATGCCGAACGCCAGATGATCCGCAACGTGTCCTTGAACGTGCGCGCCGGCGAGGTGGTGGGCATTGCCGGGCTGATGGGCTCGGGCCGCACCGAACTGGCGATGAGCCTTTTCGGGCGCAGCTATGGCCGCAACATCAGCGGCCAGGTGCGGCTGCGCGGCCAGCCGGTCGATACCGCAACCGTGCCCGCCGCCATCGCCGCCGGGCTCGCCTATGTGACCGAGGACCGCAAGGGCCTTGGCCTCGTGCTGCCCGAAACCATCCTGCGCAACACCACGCTCTCGGCGCTGCCCAAGGTCTCCAGCTACGGCGTCGTCGATCCGGGGGCCGAGCGCAAGGTGGCCGAGGGCTACCGCACCGCGCTGAAGATCCGCACGCCGGGCGTGTTCCAGAAGGTGATGAACCTCTCGGGCGGCAACCAGCAAAAGGTGGTGCTGTCGAAATGGCTGTTCACCGACCCCGCGGTGCTGATCCTCGACGAGCCGACCCGCGGCATCGACGTCGGCGCCAAGTTCGAGATCTACGGCATCATCAACGATCTGGCCGCACAGGGCCGCGGGGTCATCATGATCTCGTCGGAAATGCCCGAGCTTCTGGGCATGTGCGACCGCATCTACGTCATGAATGAAGGCGCCTTCGTGGGCGAGCTCGCCAAGGGCGAGGCGAGCCAGGAAAAGATCATGTCGATGATCGTGAAGGGCTGAGGGAGGAGCAAGACAATGGCACAGACCGGAACCGCAGCCGAACGTCCCGCATTGGGAAGCTACCTGAAGGGCCACCTGCGCGAATACGGGATTCTGATCGCGCTGGTCGTCATCATGGTGTTCTTCCAGGTGATGACCGACGGCACGCTGATGAAGCCCGTCAACCTGACCAACCTGTTCTTGCAGAACAGCTACATCATCATCATGGCGCTGGGGATGCTGCTGGTCATCGTCGCCGGGCATATCGACCTGTCAGTGGGCTCGGTTGCCGGCTTCGTCGGCGCGCTGGCGGCGGTGATGCTGGTGAACTGGGGCTGGCCGACCGTCCTCGTGATCGCGGCCTGCCTTGTCGTCGGCACCATCATCGGCGCGGCGCAGGGCTACTGGATCGCCTATTGGCGCATCCCGTCCTTCATCGTCACGCTCGCCGGGATGCTGGTGTTCCGCGGCCTGACGCTGTGGCTGCTCAACGGCCAGTCGGTCGGGCCGTTCCCCAAGGGCTTCCAGTCGCTGTCCACCGGTTTTGTCCCCGACCTCTTCGGGCCCGACAAACCCAACATCACCGCCTTCGTCCTTGGCCTCGCCGCCGCCACCGCCATCGTGGTCTTCGCCTTCCGCGCCCGTGCCCGCCAGCAGCGCTACGGCATCGAGGATGAGCCGTTCATCGCCTTTGCGGTGCGCAACGGGGTGATCGCGCTGGCGCTGGCCTATATCTCCTGGCTGCTGGCCACCTACCGGGGCCTGCCCAACGTGCTGATCACCATGGCGGTGCTGATCTCGGCCTATACCTTCCTCACCACCTCCACCACGCTTGGCCGGCGCATCTACGCCATCGGCGGCAATGAAAAGGCCGCCAAGCTGTCGGGCATCCGCACCGAATGGCTGACCTTCCTGACCTTCTGCAACATGGGGATGCTGGCGGCGCTGGCCGGGCTGATCTTTGCCGCCCGCCTCAACACCGCCACGCCCAAGGCCGGCGTCTCGTTCGAGCTCGACGTGATCGCGGCGGTCTTCATCGGCGGCGCGTCGATGTCGGGCGGGTCGGGCAAGATCGTCGGCGCGGTGATCGGCGCCTTCATCATGGGGGTGATGAACAACGGCATGTCGATCCTGGGGGTCGGCATCGACTATCAGCAGGTCATCAAGGGGCTGGTGCTGCTGGCTGCGGTGATCTTCGACGTTTACAACAAATCCAAGCAGGGCTGACCGATGCATCTTTCGCAACTGATCGGCGGGGGTGTCATCCTCCGCGAGGGTGAGACTGCCCATCTGCTGCCCGGCGCGGCCAGCGTTTACGACCTGGCCAGCGCCGCCATCGCCGAGGGTCGCCCGCTGGCGGACCTGCTGGCCGCGGCGGGGCAGGGGGAGGCTGTGGATCTGGCCGCCCTCGCCGCAGGCGGCAAGCTGGACCTGCCGATGCGCCACCCCGAACCCGCGCTCATGTACCTGACGGGCACGGGCCTCACTCATACCGGCTCCGCCTCGGCCCGCGACGCGATGCACGCGGCGGCCACCGGCGGCCCGGCCCCGGTCACCGACAGCATGAAGATGTTCCGCATGGGGCTGGAGGGCGGCAAGCCTGCCGCTGGCGATGTCGGCGTGCAGCCCGAATGGTTCTACAAGGGCCCGGGCACCGAGGCCGTCGCCCCCGGCCAGCCGCTCACCTCGCCCGGCTTTGCGCTCGATGGCAGCGAGGAGCCCGAGATTGCCGGCTTCTACCTCATCGGCCCCGATGGCACGCCCCACCGCGTCGGCTTTGCGCTGGCCAACGAGTTTTCCGACCATGTGACGGAACGGATCAACTACCTGTTCCTCGCCCATTCCAAGCTGCGCCCCGCCGCCTTTGGCCCGGAACTGCTGCTCGGCGCGCTGCCCGCCGATATCCGCGGCACCAGCCGCATCCTGCGCGGCGGCGCGGTGGCGTGGGAGAAGCCGTTCCTGTCGGGCGAGGCGAACATGAGCCACTCCATCGCCAACCTCGAACACCATCATTTCAAATATGCCTGCTTCCGCCGCCCCGGCGATCTGCACGTGCACATGTTCGGCACCGCCACCCTGTCCTTTGCCGATGGCTTCACCACCGAAGCCGGCGACGTGTTTGAAATCTCCGCCGCCGCGTTCGGCCTGCCGCTGGCCAATCCGCTGGCGGCAGAGCCGGCCGAGGCAGGCCCCGTCACCGTGAGGATGCTATGACAAAGATCGCAAGCTATCCCGACCTTTCGGGGCGCACCGTGCTGATCTCGGGCGGGGCCAGCGGCATCGGCGCCTCGCTGACCACGGCCTTTGCCCTCCAAGGCGCCATCACCTGTTTCGTGGATATTGCCGTTGCAGAAGGCGAGGCGCTGGCCGCCGCGTTGACCGCCGAGGGCCACCGCGCGCATTTCACCGCCTGCGACATCACCCGCACCGCCCAGTATCAGGGCGCCATCCGCGCCTTTGCCGAGGCGCATGGCCCGATCACCGCGCTGCTGAACAACGCCGCCAATGACAAGCGCCACTCGCTCGAAGGGCTGACCGAGGAAGGCTTCGACACCCATATCGCCGTCAACCTGCGCCATCAGGTGTTCGCCACGCAGGCCGTGGCCCCAATGATGCGCGGCGCCGGCGGCGGATCGATCGTCAACTTCGGCTCGGTCGGCTGGATGATGGCGACGGGCGGCTACCCGGTCTATGCGGCCAGCAAGGCGGCGGTGCATGGCATGACCCGCGGCCTCGCCCGCGACCTCGGCCGCGACGGCATCCGCGTCAACACCCTCGTTCCCGGCTGGGTGATGACCGACAAGCAGCTGAGGCTCTGGGTCGATGACGCGGCCAAAGAGCTGATCGCCCGCAGCCAGTGCCTGCCCGGCCCGGTCCTGCCAGAGCATATCGCGCAGATGGCCCTGTTCCTGGCCTCGGATGCCTCGGCCATGTGCTCGGCACAGAACTTCATCGTTGACGGAGGTTGGGTATGACCAAGTTCACCCCCGCGCCCTGGCCGCGCAAGCTGCGCTCGCAGGAATGGTTCGGCGGCACCGGCCGCGACCAGATCTATCACCGCGGCTGGATGAAGAACCAGGGCCTGCCCCATGACCTGTTCGACGGGCGCCCGGTCATCGGCATCCTCAACACATGGTCGGAGCTGACCCCCTGCAACGCCCATCTGCGCGACCTCGCCGAACGGGTGAAGCACGGCATCTACGAGGCCGGCGGCTTCCCGGTCGAAGTGCCGGTATTCTCCGCCAGCGAAAGCGGTTTCCGCCCCACCGCGATGATGTTCCGCAACCTCGCGGCGATGGCGGTGGAAGAGGCGATGCGCGGCCAGCCGATGGATGGCTGCGTGTTGCTGGTCGGCTGCGACAAAACCACGCCATCCTTGCTGATGGCCGCCGCCTCGACCGACCTGCCCTCGATCATCGTGACCGGCGGGCCGATGCTGAACGGCTATTTCCGCGGTGAGCGCGTGGGGTCCGGCACCCACCTGTGGAAGTTCTCCGAAGCGGTGAAGGCCGGCGAGATGAGCCAGGCCGATTTCCTCGAGGCCGAGGCCTCGATGAGCCGCAGCCCGGGCTCGTGCAACACCATGGGCACCGCCAGCACGATGGCGAGCATGGCCGAGGCGCTTGGCATGGCGCTGTCGGGCAATGCCGCGATCCCCGCCGTGGACAGTCGCCGCCGGGTGATGGCGCAGCTGACCGGGCGGCGCATCGTGCAGATGGTCAAGGATGACCTGAAGCCCTCGGATATCCTGAAGAAAGAGGCCTTCGAGAACGCGATCCGCACCAACGGCGCCATCGGCGGATCGACCAACGCCGTGATCCACCTGCTGGCCATCGCCGGCCGCGTCGGCATCGACCTGACGCTGGACGACTGGGACCGCTGCGGCCGCGACGTGCCGACCATTGTCAACCTGATGCCTTCGGGCAAATACCTGATGGAAGAGTTCTTCTATGCCGGCGGCCTGCCCGTGGTCATCAAGCGCCTCGGCGAGGCGGGCCTCCTGCACAAGGACGCGCTGACGGTCAGCGGCGAGACGATGTGGGATCAGGTCAAGGACGTCATCAACCACAACGAGGACGTGATCCTGCCCACCGAAAGGGCGCTGACCCAGTCGGGCGGCGTGGTTGTGGTGCGCGGCAACCTCGCCCCCAAGGGTGCGGTGCTGAAACCCTCGGCGGCAACCCCGGCGCTGCTGGTCCACCGGGGCCGCGCGGTTGTGTTCGAGGATATCGACGACTACAAGGCCCGCATCAATGACGAGGCGCTGGATATCGACGAGACCTGCGTGATGGTGCTGAAGAACTGCGGCCCCAAGGGCTATCCCGGCATGGCCGAGGTCGGCAACATGGGCCTGCCGCCCAAGGTGCTGCGCAAGGGCATCACCGACATGGTGCGCATTTCCGATGCGCGGATGTCGGGCACCGCCTACGGCACCGTGGTGCTGCACACCTCGCCCGAGGCGGCGGCCGGCGGCCCGCTGGCGGTGGTGCAGGACGGCGACATGATCGAGCTCGACGTGCCGAACCGGCGCCTGCATCTCGATATCCCCGATGCGGAACTGGCGGCCCGGCTCGCGGGTTGGACCCCGCGCACCGTGCCGCCCGCCAGCGGCTATGCCTGGCTGCATGATGCCCATGTCGAGGGCGCCGATACCGGCGCCGACCTCGATTTCCTCAAGGGCTGCCGCGGCGCCCCGGTGGGACGCGACAGCCACTAAGACCCGCCGCACCTCCCCCGCGGCGAATTTCTGAAAACCTGGAAGGAATGCCCGATGACACAGGACTTCACCCCCCACGGCAAGCACCTGATCGCTGGCGAGTGGGTCGCCGGCGCGGCGACCTTCGCTTCGGAGCCGGCCTCTGGCCCGGCGCATGACTTCGCCGTCGGCACCCCCGATCTGGTCGATCAGGCCTGCGAAGCCGCCGCCGCCTGCTTCCCGGCCTATGCCGCCACGACCCGCGCCGACCGCGCGAAGTTCCTCAATGCCATCGCCGATGAGATCGAGGCGCGTGCCGCCGCCATCACCCAGATCGGCACCGAGGAGACCGGCCTGCCCGAGGCGCGCCTGAACGGCGAGCGCGGCCGCACCACCGGCCAGCTGCGCCTCTTCGCCGAGCATATCCTCAAGGGCGACTATCTCGACCGTCGCCATGACAAGGCCCTGCCGGACCGCACCCCGCCGCGGCCCGAGCTGCGGATGATCCAGCGGCCCATCGGCCCGGTCGCGGTGTTCGGCGCCTCGAACTTCCCGCTCGCCTTCTCCACCGCCGGGGGTGACACCGTCGCCGCGCTCGCCGCCGGCTGCCCGGTGGTGGTCAAGGGCCACTCCGCCCATCCCGGCACCGGCGAGATCGTGGCCGAAGCCGTGCTGGCGGCCATCCAGTCCTGCAACATGCCCAAGGGCGTCTTCAGCCTGATTCAGGGCGGCAAGCGTGATGTCGGCACCTCGCTGGTCCAGCACCCGCAGATCCGCGCCGTCGGCTTCACCGGCAGCCTCGGCGGCGGGCGGGCGCTGTTCGACCTCTGCGCGCAGCGGCCCGAGCCGATCCCGTTCTTCGGCGAGCTTGGCAGCGTCAACCCGATGTTCATCCTGCCCGAGGCCGCCGCCGCCCGCGGCGCCGCCATCGGCACCGGCTGGGCCGGATCGCTGACCATGGGCGCGGGCCAGTTCTGCACCAACCCCGGCATCGCCGTGGTGGAGGCCGGCCCGGCAGGGGATGCCTTCGTCAAGGCCGCCGCCGAGGCGCTTGAAAAGGTCGCGCCGCAGGTGATGCTGACGGACGGCATCGCCAAGGCCTATCACGACGGCAAGGCCCGCTTCGACGGCCGCAACGCCGTGCAGCCGGTGCTGGCCACGCACAGCGAAGGCCGCAACGCCGCGCCGAACCTCTACGAGACCGACGCCGCCAGCTACCTGCAGGACCACGCGCTTGGCGAGGAGGTGTTCGGCCCGCTCGGCCTCGTGGTCCGCGTCTCTGGCGCCGACGAAATGCTGGCGCTGGCGAATGGCTTCGAGGGACAGCTGACCGCCACGATCCACATGGACGACGGCGACCTGGCGCTGGCCCGCCGCCTGCTGCCGGTGCTGGAGCAAAAGGCCGGCCGGGTGCTGGCGAACGGCTTCCCGACCGGCGTGGAGGTGGCCGATGCGATGGTCCATGGCGGCCCATACCCCGCCAGCACCAACTTCGGCGCCACCAGCGTCGGCACCCTCTCGATCCGCCGCTTCCTGCGCCCGGTCTGCTTCCAGAACCTGCCCGAGGCACTGCTGCCCGAAGACCTGCGCGGCTGAGGCCATGACCGTCGCACCTGACTGGATCGCCGTCGACTGGGGCACCTCGCAGCTGCGGGTCTGGGCGATGGCGGGGGGGCGGGTGCTCGCCACCGCCCGCTCCGAGGACGGCATGGGCCGGCTGAGCCCCGAGGGGTTCCAGCCGGCCCTGCTGCGGCTGATCGAGCCCTGGCTGGGGGCCGGGCCGATGCCGGTCATCGCCTGCGGCATGGTCGGGGCGCGCCAAGGCTGGGCCGAGGCGCCCTATCGCCCGGTGCCCTGCGCGCCCGTGGCCCCCGGCGCGCTGATGAAGGTCAAGTCGGACCCCAGGCTGGATGTGCGCTTCGTGCCGGGCCTGTCGCAGCGCAAGCCCGCCGCCGATGTGATGCGCGGCGAGGAAACCCAGATCGCCGGTGTGCTGGCGAGCCTGCCCGATTTCGACGGCATCATCTGCCTGCCTGGCACCCATACCAAATGGGCGCATATCAGCGCGGGTGAGGTGGTCAGCTTCCAGACCTTCCTGACCGGCGAGATGTTTTCCCTGCTGGCGAGCCAATCGGTGCTGCGCCATTCGGTCGGCAGCGAAGGTTGGGATGACACCGCATTTACCGAGGCGGTAGCCGATGCCATCACCTCCCCCGCCCGCGTTGCGGCCCGGCTGTTCGGCCTGCGGGCCGAGGCGCTGCTGGCCGATCTTGCGCCCGAAACCGCCCGCGCCCGGCTCTCGGGCCTGCTGATCGGCTGCGAACTTGCCGCCGCGCGGCCCTATTGGCTGGGCCAGCGGGTGGTGATCGTCGGCGCCGATGCGCTGGCGGGGGCCTATGCCGCCGCGCTGGCGGCGCAGGGCGTGCCGGCGGAAACGCTGCCTGCCGAAGCGATGACCCTTGCCGGCCTGACGCTGGCGCAAGCCGGAGACAGACCATGAGCCGCAAGCTGATCGCCATCCTGCGCGGGATCACCCCGCCCGAGGCGCTGCCGGTGACGGGCGCGCTGATCGCCGCCGGCATCACGAGGATCGAGGTGCCGCTGAACTCTCCCGACCCGCTCGCCTCGATCGCAGCGATGGCTCAGGCCTTCGGGGCCGAGGCGCTGATCGGGGCCGGCACTGTGCTGACGCCGGCAGATGTGCAGGCGGTGAAGGCGGCGGGCGGGCAGCTGATCGTCTCGCCCAACGCCGATGCGGCGGTGATCGCCGCCACCAAGCGCGCCGGGATGCAAAGCTGGCCGGGTGTGCTGACCCCCACCGAATGCTTCGCCGCGCTGGCGGCGGGGGCGGACGGGCTGAAGATCTTCCCCTCCTTCCTGATGGGCACCGAGGGGCTGGCGGCGATCCGCGCCGTGCTGCCCGCCGGGACCGAGGTGTTTGCAGTCGGCGGCGTCGGCCCGCAGAACTTCGCGGGTTGGCGCCGCGCCGGGGCCAGCGGCTTCGGCATTGGCACCGCGCTCTATACCCCCGGCCGCAGCGCCGCCGACATCGCCGCCCGCGCTGCCGATCTTGTCGCAGCCTATGACGAGGCGATGGCATGAGCTCGCTGGTCTATGACTCGCGCCCCTGCGAGCTGGGGGAGGGCGCCCTGTGGCATCCCGAACGTGGCCAGCTGTTCTGGTTCGACATTCTCGGCCGGCGCCTGCTGAGCCAGGATGCCAATGGCGCGCTGGCCTGGCAGATGACGGAACGCTGCTCGGCCGCGGGCTGGGTGGACCATGACACGCTGCTGATCGCCTCGGAAACTGCGCTGTTTCGTTTCGACCTGCCTACGGGCGAGCGCACCGATCTGGTGGCGATGGAGGCGGACAACCCTCTGACGCGCTCCAACGACGGTCGCGCCGATCCCTGGGGTGGCTTCTGGGCCTCGACCATGGGGCTGGAGGCCGAAAAGGGGCAGGGGGCGATCTACCGTTATTACGATGGCGAGCTGCGCCAGCTCTTCGAGGGGCTGACCATCCCCAACGCCATCTGCTTCGGGAGTGGCTTCGCGCATTACGCCGATACCGACGAGAGCAAGATCTACCGGGTGGCGCTGGACGGTAACGGCTGGCCAGAGGCGGAGCCCGAACTGTTCCTCGACCTCGGCGCCGAAGGGCTGAACCCCGATGGTGCCGTGATCGACGCCGAGGGCACCCTTTGGGTGGCGCTCTGGGGTTCTGGCAAGGTCGCGGCCTATGCGCCGGATGGCACCTTCCTGCGCGCGGTGGAGACCGGCGCGCCGCAGACCAGCTGCCCGGCCTTCGGCGGGGCAGGGCTGCGCACGCTGTTCGTGACCTCGGCGCGGGAAGGGCTGGACGCCCGGGCGCTGGAGGATGCGCCGCATTCGGGGATGGTGCTGTCGGAGCCGGATGTGGCGGAGGGGCGCGCGGAGCCGGCGGTGGTGCTGGACTGACGCCGCCCGCGGGTGGCCGGCGCCGGGGGGCTGTCTGCCCCCCACGGCCTTCGGCCTCCCCCCGAGGATACTTGGAAAAGGCAAAGGGGGAAGGGGGCGCTCTCTCAGCTTGAGAAGCTGTAGCGGGTCTCGTGGCGGTACGTCTCGCCGGGCATCAGCCGGCAATGCGGGAAATGCGCGTGGGTCGGGGCGCCGGGGAAGGCCTGGGATTCAAGCGCGATGCCGGCATGGCGCGTGAGCGTGGTGCCGGCCTTGGCGGGGGCGCCGTCCGGCAGCATCCCGCCGGCATAGACCTGCAGCCCGGGCTCGGTCGTCGCCACCTCCATCCGCCGCCCCGAGACGGGGTCTTCCAGCAGCGCCGCCAGATGCAGCCCGCCGCTGCCGCGCCCGGCGCCTTGCGGCAGGCAGTAGTTGTGGTCGGGGCCATGGGGCGCAATGCCAGCCCCGGCCATCGCCTGCACGACATCGCCGATCCGCGGGCCGTGGCGCAGGTCGAACGGGGTGCCTTCCACCGACAGGATCTCGCCCGTGGTCAGCAGGCCCGGCCCCACCGGCGTGTAGAAGGCGGCGGGCACCGTCAGGCGGTGGTCGAGCACCGTGCCCGCGCCGGCGAGGTTGAAGTAGGAGTGATGCGCCATGTTCATCACCGTTGGCCGGTCGGTCTGCGCCTCCATCACCACCGACAGCGCGCTGGCGCTCAGCCGATAGCTGGTGCGCAGCGTGCAGCGCCCGGGATAGCCCATCTCGCCATCGGCCGCCTCGGCGGTGAAGGTCACGAAGCACTCGCCCTGATCCTCGATCTGCCACAGCTTGCGGTCGAAGCCCTCGCTGCCGCCATGCAGGTGGTTGCCGGCCTCGTTGCAATGCAGCCGATGCTCGCTGCCGTTCAGCCGGAACCGGCCCCCGGCGATGCGGTTGGCCACCCGCCCGCAGGTGGCGCCGAGATAGGCGTCCGAGGCGAGGTAGCCCTCCAGCCCGTCGAAGCCAAGCACGACATCGGCGAGCTGGCCGCTCCGGTCCGGCACCTCCAGCGCCACCAGCCGCGCGCCGAAGGCGATGGCCCGGGCCCGCAGCGGCCCTGCCGCCAGCAGCACTTCGGGCACCGCGGCGCCATCCAGATGCCCGAAGATCCGCCCCGCCGCTGCTGTCATCTGGCCCCGCCTCCCGCCGCCCGGCACGTCCCGGACTCGCCCCTGACCAGAGCCGCGCCGCGCGGCGCCGTCAAGCACGGGGCGCAAAAGCGCGCATTCCCGGCGCAGGGTGTCGCAAAACGGCATGGCGCCGGGGGCGTCCGCGCTGCTATCCAAGGCAGGACGCCGCAGGACAGAAGGACCGCCCCCCATGAATCCCCCGAACCCCGCCCTCTCCAACTCGCTTGTCGCCGCCGATCTTGCCACCAGCCTGCATCCCTATACCGATGCCCGCGCGCTGGAAGAGAACGGCCCGATCATCATCGCCCGCGGCGAGGGCATCCATGTCTGGGACACGGCTGGCAACAAGTATATCGAGGGGCTGGCGGGGCTGTGGTCGGTCGCGGTGGGCTTTGGCGAGAAGCGCCTCGCCGATGCCGCCTACAAGCAGATGACCCAGCTGCCCTACTATCACATCTTCGCCGCCAAGGCGCATGAACCCTCGATCCGGCTGGCCGAGAAGCTGGTGGAGATCAGCCCTGAACCGCTGACCCGGGTGTTCTACACCAACTCGGGCTCCGAGGCGAATGACACCGTGGTCAAGCTGGTCTGGTACATGAACAACGCGCTTGGCCGCCCGGCCAAGAAGAAGTTCCTCGCCCGCACCAAGGGTTATCACGGCATCACCATCGCCTCGGGCAGCCTGACCGGCCTGCCCAACAACCACCGCGATTTCGACCTGCCGGCGATCCCGGTCGTGCATCTGACCTGCCCGCATTTCTACCGCTTCGGGCTGGAGGGCGAGACGGAAGCCGCGTTCACCGCCCGCCTGCTGGCCGAGCTGGAAGCGGTGATCGAACGCGAGGGCGCGGGCACCATCGCCGCCTTCATCGGCGAGCCGCTGATGGGCGCGGGCGGGGTGATGGTGCCGCCGACCGGCTACTGGCCGGGGGTGGAGGCGATCTGCCGCAAGCACGATATCCTGATGGTCTCGGACGAAGTCATCAACGGCTTTGGCCGCACCGGCGGGCGTTTCGGCTGTGAGACCTACGGCTTCACGCCCGACATCATGACCGTGTCCAAGCAGATCACCTCCAGCTACATGCCGCTGGCGGCGGTGCTGTTCACCGAAGAAATCTACGACGCCATCGCCGATAACAGCCACAAGATCGGCACCTTCGGCCATGGCTACACCGCCTCGGGCCACCCGGTCGCCACCGCCGTGGCGCTGGAGAACCTGGCGATCCTGGAAGAGCGGGGTCTGATGGAGGCGGCGAACCGGCTGGGCCCGCGCCTTCAGGCGGGGCTGCGGCGCTATGCCGATCACCCGCTGGTGGGCGAGGTGCGCGGCGCCGGCCTGATCGCCGGGATCGAGCTGGTGGCCGACAAGGCGACCAGGGCGCCCTTCGCCCCCATCGGCCGCGTCGGCGCGCAGGCGGCGGTGTTCGGCCATGCCGAGGGGCTGATCTTCCGCGCCATCGGCGACACGCTGGCACTGTGCCCGCCGCTGATCGTGACCGAGGCGGATATCGACGAGATCGTCAAGAAGATGGGCCGCGCGCTGGACCGCACCGCGGAGTGGCTGGCCGCGCAGGGGTGAAGGCCCAGAGGCAGGGCACCGTCGCTCGGCCGACTGCCTTGGCGAAGGCCATCGCCTTCGCCACGCGATGACATATCCATTGCACCGGACGGGCCCCCAAAGGGCCCGGCCAGCGCCCGCCCTCCCGGCCCGGCCACGGGCCGGGCGTTCTTCGCGGAAATCCTCCACTGGAGGATTTCTGTTCGCTCATCACCCCCCGGCGGGCGCTTCTCGCCCGCCAGGTCGGGCGCTGACCTCATTCGGTCTCATGCGGCCACCGGCTCCGGGTGATCCGTCACAGCGCGGGCGGGGCGAGGCAGTGCCTCGCCTTGTCCCGCCCGAACAGGGTCCCGAACCATGCGGCAAATCGTATGTATGACATACATACGGGTTCTGTATGGTCTCCATATCCCCATGCAGCGCTACTGATTAGGCACGGCCTAACCCGTGCTGCGGAAATGACTGCTTTGCGCCTACGCCGCGCTGCCGCAGTCTGGCTCCAATGAATCCCCTCAAGGAGCCCCTGCATGATCCGCACCGGCGCAGAGTACATTGACTCGATCCGCGATGGCCGCCTTGTCTATGTGAATGGCGAGAAGGTCGCCGATGTGCCCTCGCATCCGATGTTCAAGCCGCTGGTCGATATCCGCGCCCGCATCTACGACATGGCCCATGACCCGGCCACGCGCGAGGTGATGACCGTCACGAAAGATGGCGAAATCAATGCGATAGGCAATGCGCTGCCCTATACCCAAGCCGATTGGTGGGCCAAGCGCCGCGCCACCGATGCGGTGCTGGAGGATGTCGGCGGCATCGTCACCCGCGTCGGCGATGAGACGGTGGGCGAGATGTGGTCGCTGTTCGACGGGCAGGACGTGCTGGCGGAGATTGACCCGCAATTCGCCCGCAATATTGAAACCCATATCGGCAAGGTCTTGAAAACAGACCCGTTTCACGTCTCGGCCAATACCGATCCCAAGGGCGACCGCTCCAAGGCGCCGCAGGATCAGGACCCCGACATGCTGCTGCATGTGGTGCGCGAAACCGATGCCGGCATCGTGGTGCGCGGCGCCAAGTACGAAACCGCCGCCGCCTATGCCAACCAGGCCTTCACCAAGCCGACCATTGCGAATTGGGGCAATGACACGCTGTCGGACTATGCCGTTGGATTCATTTGCGATCTTGGCAGCCCGGGGCTGAAGTTCATCTGCCGCACCGGCTTTGCCGGCCGCGCCCCGACCGAGGATTACCCGCTGTCGAACCGCTTCGATGAGGTCGATACCATCGTCATCTTCGACGATGTGCTGATCCCGTGGGAGAATGTGCTCTTCTACCGCCACACCAAGGCGGCGATGTTCATCCGCGCCACCCTGCACCGCTATTCCGCCTTCGCCTTCGTGCAGCGCAACCTGAAACTGGCCGACATGATGATCGGCGCCGCCCTGTTCAACGCCCGCCAGACCGGGCTCGACAAGCAGCAGGCGGTGCAGGAAAAGCTAAGCCAGCTCGCGGTTTACCGCGAGGGGATCAACGCCCACCTCACCGCCGCCATCGCCCTTGGCGAACGGTCCCCGGCCGGGCTGATGATGCCGAACCAGTCGCTGCTCTATACCGGCCGCGTGCTCGCCTGCTCGCAACTGCACGAGATGATGCATATCGCGCGCGAGCTTTGCGGCGGCCAGATCTGCGTCACGCCCGACGCCGCCAGCTTCCGCCACCCGGAAACCAAGCCCTGGATGGACAAGTACTACACCATCAACGACGAATGGGTTGCCGATGACCGCCGCAAGCTGCTGGCCTTCGCCCGCGACATGCTGAACTCGGATTATGCCGGCCACCGCCTGACCTTCCAGCTCTTCGCGCAATCCCCGCCCTTTGCACATCTTGCCGCGGTTTATCGCAATTTCGACTGGGACGGCCCCTTGGCGTTCGTGAAAGAGGCAGCGGGCCTGTCGGACCGGGTGATGGGCGAGAAAACCCTGACGCGCGGCGACAGCACCGTGTCCAAGTGGTTCTCGATGGACCGCAAGGCCGCGGAATTAGGAGCAACGGCATGACCCGGCACGAACCCCTGACCCCCGCGCAAGAGCTGCACGCCAATGTCTCGGTCCCGTTCGGGGCCGCGCGCGCCATGCCCAAGTCGGTCTATACCTCGCCCGACTTCCTCGCGCAGGAGATGCGCCAGATCTTCGCCGCCGACTGGCTCTGCGCCGGCCGCGCCGATGCGCTGCCGAACCCGGGCGACTACCTAACCATGCAGATCGCCGGCGAGCCGATCATCGTGCTGCGCGACCGTGACGGGGTGCTGCGCGCCATGTCCAATGTCTGCCGCCACCGCATGTCGACCCTGCTGGAGGGGCGCGGCAATGCCCGCGCCATCGTCTGCCCCTACCACGCCTGGACCTACAACCTCGACGGCACCCTGCGCGGCGCTCCGGCGATGGCGCTGAACGAGGGGTTCTGCAAGTCCGACGTGCGCCTGCCGCAGGTCCGCTGCGAGGAGTGGCTGGGCTGGATCATGGTCACGCTGAACCCCGAGGCTCCGTCCCCCGCCGAGCGGCTGCAGGGCGTCGAGGCGCTGGTCGGCAAGTTCCACATGGAAAACTACATCGAAGCCTTCCGCGAGGAGTTCCGTTGGGCGACCAACTGGAAGGTGCTGGCCGAGAATTTCATGGAAAGCTACCACCTGCCGGTCTGCCACGCGGATACCATCGGCCACACCGTCGACCTGCTGAAGATGACCTGCCCCGAGGGCGACCCGGCCTTCAACTACCATTTCATCATCAAGAACGACGCGCTGGACCTGACGCTGGCCCACCCCACCAACACCACGCTGCAAGGCGATGACCGCCGCACCACCTGGCTGATCTCGGTCTATCCCTCGCTGCTGATCACCCTCTCGCCCGGCTATTTCTGGTACCTGTGCCTGACGCCCGACGGGCCCGGCCATGTGAACGTGCTGTTCGGCGGCGGCCTCGCGCCCGAGTTCTGCGCCGACCCCAAGGCGCAGGAGCATTTCGCCCGGCTCAAGGCGCTGCTCGACGAGGTGAACATCGAGGACAAGGGCTGCGTCGAGAAGGTCTATCGCGGCATCTGCTCGGCAATGGGCGCGCCGGGGCACCTGTCGCATCTGGAGCGGCCGAATTTCGAGTTCGCGCAGTACATTGCCAGCCGCATCGCGCCCGAAGCCGCCCCACAGGCCGCGCCATGACCGCCCCGCTGCGCGAGTGCTTCCTCGAAGCGATGTCCCGCGCCGCCGCCACGGTAACGGTCGTCACCACGGCAGGCGCAGCCGGGCGCGCGGGCGTCACCGTCTCCGCCATGTCCTCGGTCTCGGCCGAGGGGCAGGCGCCGACGCTGCTGGTCTGCGTCCATCACCTCTCGCCCGCCGCTGCCGCGATCTTCGGCAACGGCAGCTTCGCGGTGAACCTGCTGGCCTCCCACCAGCAGGCGGTGGCCGACACTTTCGCCGGCCGGATACGCCGCGCTGATGGCGACCGCTTCGCCTGCGCCGACTGGTCGGCGATGCCCTCGGGCGCGCCCCGCCTGCACGGCGCGCTGGCCGCCTTCGACTGCCGGCTGATCACCGCCACCCGCGTCGGCAGCCACCACGTGCTGCTCGGCGCCGCCGAGGCGGTGGAGCTTGCGGGCACCGGCCTGCCGCTCCTTTATTCCGGGCGCGCCTATGGCGCCCCCGCCCGGCTCGACGCCGCCTGACCCCAACCCCCGGAGCATCATGGCCCATACCCGCATCCGCAAGTTCAACACCCGCGAGACCTATCCCGAACAGAAGCTCGACAATGACCTCTGCCAGGCGGTCGTGGCGCGCGGCACGATGATCTTCCTGCGCGGCCAATGCCCGCAGGATCTCGACAGCGCCGCCGACATCGGCAGCCATGACCCGGTGGAGCAAACCCACAAGGTGATGCAGAACATCCGCCAGCTCATCCATGAGGCGGGGGGCCAGATGGAGCATCTGTGCAAGGTCGTGGTCTATCTGACGGACGTGCGCCACCGCGAGGCGGTCTATCGCACGATGGGCGAATATATCCGCGGCGTGCATCCCGTCTCGACCGGGGTGGTGGTCACGGCCCTCGCCCGCCCCGGCTGGCTGGTCGAGATCGACGCCACGGCGATGATCCCGGATTGAGCGGCACCCGTCTCTGAGCCCCCGCAAAGCCGGCCCTGCCCTTGCCCTTCTTGCTGGCCCAAGTATCCCGGGGGTCCGGGGGCTGGCCCCCGGCTTTCGCAACGTCCGGGGGCTGGCCCCCGGCCGCCGGACCCAAAGAGCCACCTCGGAAAGCCCGCCCATGACCTTCTCGCTCGTCGCCCGTTGCCCGCAGACCGGCCAGTTCGGCATCGCCCTTTCCTCCTCCTCGCCCGCCGTCGCCGCGCGCTGCGCGCATGTGCGGGCAGGCGTCGGCGCCGTGGCGAGCCAGAACATCACCGACCCGGCGCTTGGTCCGCAGCTGCTGGACCTGATGGCGACGGGGCAGGGCGCGCCACGGGCAATCGCCGCGCTGCAGGGCATCCCGTTCCTCGAGTATCGCCAGCTGCTTGCCGTCGATGCGGCAGGCCGCGCGGCTATGCATTCCGGCCCCCGCGCGCTTGGGCTCTGGGGCCATGCCACCGGCCCCGGCGTTGCCGCGGGCGGCAACCTGCTGGCGGACGCCTCTGTCCCGCAGGTGCTGGTCGATGCCTTCCTTGCCGCCACGGGCCATCTGGGCGACCGCCTGATGGCCGCGCTGCAGGCCGGGCTCGCGGCGGGGGGCGAGGCGGGGCCGGTGCATTCGGCGGGGCTGAAGATCGCGGACCGGCTGTCCTGGCCGCTGGTCGACCTGCGCGTGGACTGGACGGAAAGCTGCCCCATCGCGGCGCTGGCCGAGGCCTGGCAGGTCTATCGCCCGCAGATGGACGCCTATGTCGCCCGGGCCGAGAACCCCTCGGCCGCGCCCTCCTACGGCGTTCCGGGCGATGAATAGGCTGGCCTGCAGGGCCCGCCCCGCCTAGCCTTGCGCCATGCCCCTGCGCTTCACCCTTCGCCAGCTGGAATACCTCGTCGCGGTCGGTGAGGCCGGGTCGATCGCGCTGGCGGCGGAGCGGATCAATGTCTCCTCCCCCTCCATCTCTGCCGCCATCGCGCAGCTGGAGGCGGAGTTCGGCCTGCCGCTCTTCGTGCGCCGCCATGCGCAGGGCCTGTCGCTGACCCCCGGCGGGCGGCGCTTCATGGCGCAGGCGCAGGCGGTGCTGGCCGAGGCGGGCCGGATGGCCGAGCTTGCGCGCGAGATCACCGGCAGCGTCGGCGGCCCGCTTGCGGTCGGCTGCCTCGTCACCTTCGCCCAGATCGTGCTGCCGCAACTGCGCCGCAGCTTCATCGACCGTTTCCCGGCGGTGGAGTTCCACCAGTTCGAGCAGGATCAGGCCGCGCTCTATGACGGGCTGCGCCGCGGTGCGCTGGATGTGGCGCTGAGCTATGACCTGCAGATCCCGCCCGATCTGGAGTTCGTGGAACTGGTGCGCCTGCCGCCCTATGCGGTGATGGCCGAGGCGCATCCGCTGGCGCATCTTGCGGCGGTGTCGGCGGCGGAACTGGCGCCGCATCCGATGGTGCTGCTGGATCTGCCCTTCAGCAGCGACTATTTCCTGTCCTTCTTCACCGGGCTTGGCCTGCAGCCGCTGATCGCCGAGCGCACGCGCGACATTGCGGTGATGCGCAGCCTCGTCGGCAACGGCTTTGGCTATTCGCTGGCCAATATCCGCCCGATCTCCGACCGGGCGCCAGACGGCCGACGCCTGCGCTATGTGCCGCTGACCGGGCCGGCGCGCCCGATGCGGCTTGGCCTGATCCTCGCGGGCGGGGCCGGTGCGGCGCTGACCGTGCGCGCCTTCATCGACCATGCCCGCCAGCATGTGACGCCCGAGGCGACGCCCGGCCTGAACCTGCGGCTGGACGGCATCCGGCGCGACGTCTGACGGCGCCCCCCGGCCTGAACAGATTCGGGAGCCGGAAGGCTTCGGGTCACCCCCGAAAGGCCAGACCGAAACCGCCCAAAACCTGCGCGAAATTTGGCCGCCCTGTTGAAGGCCGCGCCGAAACCCGGATGCGGCAGAGCAAAAAAGCTGCGCCACCGAAATTCCCTATTGGCAGAGATTATTACTCTGAGGAAAGTTCTTCTCACAACAACCGCGAAGTCGGGTCCATGTCTCCAACAGGGAAAGTCGCTGACAGATGAACGAAACCACGCCGGACATAGAGGCCAAGATCGCTGCGCTGGAAGCGGCCCTGGCCAACGTCAACACGATGAACTCCGAAATCTTCTACTGGTGGTGTACCGCCCTGATGCTTGCGATCCACGCAGGCTTCCTCGCCTATGAGATGGGGGCCTCGCGCTCCAAGAACGCGCTGGCCTCGGGCATCAAGAACCTGCTGGCCTTCGCCTTCATCGTGCCGACCTTCTACTTCTTCGGCTGGTGGATCTACCTTGCCTTCCCCGCCGGCCTGACCATTTCCGAGGCCAGCTCTGCCGGCCTGCCCTGGTCGGCGAACATGGGTCCGAACCTGACCGACCAGGCCTCGGGCATCTTCTACGCCGCCTTCACGCTCTTTGCCGCCACCACCGCCTCGATCATGTCGGGCTCGGTGATCGAGCGTATCCGCATGTCGGGCTTCACCATCCTTGCAGTGTTCCTGGGCAGCGTGGTCTGGATTCTCGGCGCGTCATGGGGCTGGCATCCGTCGGGCTGGCTGACCACGACCTGGGGCCTGCATGACGTGGGCGCCGCGGGCTGCGTGCACACCATCGCCGGCTTCTTCACCCTTGGCGTGCTGATCAACCTCGGGCCGCGCATGGGCCGCTACAATGCCGATGGCAGCCTGAACGAGATCCCGGGCCACAACATGCCGATGTCGCTGATCGGGCTGATGCTGATCGTCATGGGCTTCTTCGGCTTCCTCGGCGGCTGCATCATCTACACCGCCGATGGCTGGCTGACGATCTACAACACCCCTGTGACGCTGTCGGCCTTTGCCTTCAACACGCTGATGGGCGTGGCGGGCGGCATGATCGGCGCCTACCTGATGACCCGCGATCCGTTCTGGATGATGTCGGGCGCGCTGGTCGGCGTGATCTCCTCGGCACCGGCGCTGGACGTCTATTACCCGGGCCTTGCCTTCCTGATCTCGTTCGTTGGCGGCATCATCGCGCCGAAGGTCAACGACTATCTGGTGATCAAGCTGAAGATCGACGATGCGGTGGGCGCGGTTGCGGTCCACGGTGTCACCGGCGTCTATGGCCTGATCATGGCGGGCGTCTTCGCCTCGGGCTATTACAACATCGAGGGCCCGCAGATCAGCCTGATCGGCCAGATCCTCAGCGCGGCGGTGTTCGTGGTTCTGGGCTTCGTGCCGGGCTTCGGCCTGTCCTACCTGCTCAAGATGTTCGGCCTGCTGCGCGTCGGTTCGGGGGTGGAGCTTGCCGGCCTCGACAAGGTCGAGATCCCGGCCAAGGCCTATCCCGAGGCGGCGGTGCCTGCCTTCGAGCTCTCGCCGGTTTCCCCGGCCGAGTAACCCCTTTCATATCGGAGTATCCAACATGAACACGGCACCCATGGACGGCTGGGAAGGCGCGGAAGCCTATTTCACCTTCGCCGACAAGCCGGCTGTCATCGGCCTGCTGATCGTGGCCGGCCTCGCGGTCTGCGCCTTCACCATCTACCGGATGGCCTGGCACGAGACCCACGCGGCCAAGCGCCACGGCTGAGAGCCAACTCCCCCGTCCGAGCTTCCCCTGGACGAGACGACCGGCCGCGCCCCCAGGGGGCGCGGCCTTTTCGTTGCGGTATGAGCACTCACAAGAAACTAAGTTTCCTATGAGTGCGGTTGCGGCTTTACATCCACGCCGATTCCCTGTCTGCTTTGCCCAAGCTGGCCCGCCCCGCGGCCATCGCCATCAGAGCCTTGCCATGACCTCCGCCGCGCCCGCCTCGTCCCTCTTGTCCCTGCGCCCGCCCGCGCCAAGCCGTCTGTTCAACCGCGGCACCCCGGCCCTGCCGCCGGGCACGGAACGCTACCGCGTGCCCGGCGGCGGCTCGGTGCTGCTGCGCCTCGCACCTGGCGATCTGGTGACGGTGACGGATGTCGAGGGCGGCCAGCCTTGCGAGCTGTCCTTCGTGGATGCCGCCGGCCGGTTCGAGGCCGCGGGCCTTGGCGCCGGTTTCGATTGCGACGCCCCCGGCCTGCGCGGTATCCTCGCCGCCGGTCAGGCGGGGGCCGAGGCCAGCGCCCACCGCGTGCTGGCGGCGCTTTCCCGGCTGGGCGCGAACCCCGCGCAGGCGCGCGCCCTGCGCCTGTTCGGCCAGGATGGCAGCCCCGGCGCACAAGCCAGCTTCACCGCCGCGCTGGAGGGCACGCTGATCGCCGTCGCCCCCGGTGGCCCGATGCTGCCCGAGGCGCAGGAGACCTCGACCCCCATCCACCTGCACATCCGCCGCGGCACCTCGCGCCTGCGCTATGCGCAACGCTTGCCCGACCCACTGGCCGATCCGCTGGCCGATATCCGCATCCGTGCCGCGACCGCCGTTGCCTATCAGGTGAAGGCCGGCGACTGGATTCAGGTGATCGACGTCGATGGCCGCCAATGCACCGATTTCCAGGCCTTCGACGCCCGCAAGCTGGACCGCGGCATCGAACACGCGCTGGACGCCACCATCACCCGCACCCTTCTTGGCCGCAGCTACCCCACCCCCGGCCTGCCCGCCAAGGCCTTCGACCGCGATTTCCAGCCGCTGGTCGAGGTGGTGCGCGACACGGTCGGCCGTCATGACGCCTTCGCCACCGCCTGCAACTCGCGCTACTACGACGATGCCGGCTACCCCGGCCATGCCAACTGCACCGACAATTTCAACCGGGTGCTGGACCCCTACGGCGTGGCGCCGCGCAAGGGGTGGGAGGCGCTGAACTTCTTCTACAACACCGGCGTCGATCACCTGAACCAGCTGTATTTCGACGAGCCATGGTCGCGCCCCGGCGACTATGTGCTGATGCGGGCGCTGACCGATCTGGTCTGCGTCTCCTCCTCGTGCCCCGACGACATCGACCCGGCGAATGGCTGGGATCTGACCGACATCCACATCCGCACCTTTTCGGGGCGGGAGAGCTTCAGCAGAGCGGTAGCCACCAGAATGACCCCCGATGCAGTGCCCGAGCTGACCAAGGAAACCGGCTTCCACGCGGGCCTCGCGCCGCATGTGAAGGAGCATGTCGAATACCGCGGCTACTGGCTGCCCAATGAGACGCGGGCGGGCAAGCTGGCCGAATACTGGGCCTGCCGCGAGAAGGCGGTGGTCATGGACCTCTCGCCGCTGCGCAAGTTCGAGGTGACAGGCCCGGATGCCGAGGCGCTGCTGCAATGGTGCCTGACGCGCGACGTGCGCAAGCTGGCGGTGGGGCAGGTGGTCTATTCCGCGATGTGCTATGACCACGGCGGCATGGTCGATGACGGCACCCTGTTCCGCATGGGCGACATGGCCTTCCGCTGGATCGGCGGCGACGATGCCAGCGGCATCTGGCTGCGCGAGCAGGCACAGAAGATGGGCTACCGCGCCTGGGTCCGCTCCTCCACCGACCAGTTGCACAACATCGCCGTGCAGGGGCCCGCTGCCCGCGAGGTGCTGAAGGATCTGGTCTGGACCGGCCCGACCCGCACCCCGGTGGCCGATCTCGACTGGTTCCGCTTCACCGTCGGCCGCATCGGCGGCTTCGAGGGGATTCCGCTGGTGGTCTCGCGCACCGGCTACACGGGCGAGCTTGGCTATGAGGTCTTCTGCCACCCGCGCGATGCGGGCGCCGTGCTGGCGGCGGTGATGGAGGCGGGGGCGCCGCATGGCCTGATCCCGATGGGCCTTGCCGCGCTCGACATGGTGCGGATCGAGGCGGGGCTGATCTTCGCCCATCACGAATTCACCGACCAGGCCGATCCGTTCGAGGCCGGCATCGGCTTTACCGTGCCGCTGAAGGGCAAGCCCGATGCCTTCGTGGGCCGCGAGGTGCTGGTCGATCGCAAGGCGCATCCGCGGCATCTGCTGGCCGGGCTGGATATCGGCGGGCGCGACGCGGTGGCGCATGGCGACGGGGTGTTCCTGGGGCGGGCGCAGGTGGGGGTGGTGACGTCCGCCACCTTCTCGCCCGTGCTTGGCAAGCAGATCGCGCTGGCCCGGATCGAGCCGGTCCACGCCGCGCCGGGCACCGCGCTGGAGGTCGGAAAGCTCGATGGCCAGATGAAGCGCATCCCGGCCGAGGTGGTGACGCTGTCGCATTACGACCCGGGCAAGCTGCGCCCGCGCGGGCTGGCCTAAGCCCGCGCGTCATCCTGCATTTAGGCGCTGCGCGCCTCGATCCCGTATTCGCGCCCCAGCAGGATCAGCTCGTCCCACAGCGACAGCGCAAAGCCGCGCAGCACCGCCAGCTCGAACGCCTCCGGCCCCGTGCGGGCGAGGGTGATGCCGATATGCCCGAACAGCGTCTGCGCCGCCCCGCCCTCGGGCAGCAGCGCAAGGTTCACCGCCGTGCCCTTGGCCAGCAGGTCCGCCGCGCGCGGGCCTGACAGCGCGACCCGCACCCGGCCATGCGTCTGGTCCGACAGCGCGAAGGTGGGGGCCAGCGCCGCCTGCGCCTCGGCCAGCGTTCCCGCGCCCGCGCCGACGATCAGCCACTGGCCCGGAGCGATCCCGCGCAGCGCGCCATAGGGTGCCAGCGGCGCCGGGTCGGTGCCGGGGCGGGCCAGCGCCTGCCAAAGCCGGTCCTCGGGCAGGGCAGTCAGGGTCACGCCGGTGCCGGGCGCGCCGAAATGGCCCGTGGCGGCGGAGGCAAGGGCGGGGCGGGCGATCAGCATGGTATCAGGCATGAAGCTTCTCGTTCTTGGGGTCGAGGAAGACCGGAGAGGTCAGGCGCGCGGGGATGGCGGCGTCGTTGAGCCCGTCCCAGACCACCACCTCCTCGCCATGCCGCTGGCTGCCGCCCGCGACCAGCGCGAGGGCGATGGAATGGCCCAGATGCGGCGAATGGGCGGAGGAGGTGAGGTAGCCCTGATCGTTTTCGAGGCTCACCGCCGCGCCCTTGGCCAGCACATGCGAGCCGGTGCGGAGCGGCGTCGCAGGGTCCAGCGGCACCACGCCCACCAGTTGCGGGCGGGCGGGATCGGTCAGCCCCTCGCGGTGCAGCAGATGCTTGCCGATGAAGTCGGGTTTCGCGGCCGACACCATCTTGCCCATCCCCAGATCGGACGGAACCACCGTGCCGTTGATCTCGGCATGGGTCACATGGCCCTTCTCGATACGCAGCACCGCCAACGCCTCGGTGCCATAGGCGCAGATGCCCTCCTCGGCGCCCGCCGCCATGATCGCCTCAGCCACCGCCTCGCCATAGCCCGCCGGCACCGCCAGCTCATAGGCCAGCTCGCCCGAGAAGGAGATGCGGAACAGCCGCCCCGTGATCCCGCCCTTCAGCGGCACCTCGCGCGCCGCCATGAAGGGGAAGGCCTCGTTCGACAGGTCGGTCTCCACGATCCGCTGCAGGATCTGCCGCGACTTCGGCCCCGCCAGCGCCATCTGCGCCCATTGGTCGGTGGCCGAGGCCAGCCGCACATCGAGGTCTGGCCACAGCGCCTGCGCACAGAATTCCAGATGCGACATCACCCCGGCGGCCAGCGCGGTGGTGGTGGTCATGTAGAAATGATCGGTCGCAAGCCGGCTGGTGGTGCCGTCGTCATAGATGAACCCGTCCTCGCGCAGCATCAGCCCATAGCGGGCGCGGCCCACCGGCAGCTTGGCGAAGCCGTTGCAATAGATGCGGTTGAGGAACTCTGCCGCATCGGCCCCGAAAATCTCGATCTTGCCGAGGGTCGAGACATCGCAGAGCCCGGCGGCGCGGCGCACTGTCAGAACCTCGCGGTCCACCGACTGCCGCCAGCCGGTCTCGCCCGCCCGCGGGAACCAGGCGGAGCGATACCAGAGCCCGGTTTCCACGAACTCCGCACCAAGGCTCTCGGCCCAGCCGTGCAGGGGCGAGCGGCGGGTGGGCTGGAAGTCATGTCCGCGCGAGGTGCCGGCGAGGGCGCCGAAGCTGACGGGGGTGTAGAAGGGGCGGAAGGTGGTCAGGCCGACCTCGGCAATCGTCGTGCCGCGAGCCCTGGCGAGGATGGCGGCGGCGTTGATGTTGCCGAGCTTGCCTTGGTCGGTTGCCATGCCGCTGGTGGTGTAGCGCTTGGCAAGTTCGGCATCGGCATAGCCCTCGGCGGCGGCGAGGGTCAGGTCCTTGGCGTGGACATCGTTCTGATAATCCACGAACTTCTTGCCCTTTGTCTTGCCAAGCGCGCCGAGTGGGGCCTGGGCAATGCCGTCTTCCGGCGCGGGGGCAAAGGCCGGTTCGGCGCGCAGCCCGATCCGGGCCAGCGCGGCCGCCGCACGGGCGGCGCCGTCGCCGAGGCAAGCGGCGTGGCCGGACAGGCCGGCGGCGGCACCGGCGATCAGCAGGCCCTCTTGCTCTACCGGCGCAAGGAAGGCGTGCCGCGCGTCCGACCAGACGGGGCGGGCGCCGCGGTGGCAGGCGAGGTGGATCACCGGGCTGAAGCCGCCCGACATGGCGATGGCATCGGCCTCGATCCGCGGGCCGCCCTCGATCTGAAACGCTTTCAAGGACTTGCCGCCGATGGCCTTGCCCGGAACGCCGTGGATCAGCGGGGCCTTGCCCTGCCATGCGGGGCCATCGCCGAGGCTGATGAGCGCGGCAACCTCCAGCCCCGCCGCTTCCATCTGCGCGGCGAGGGTGAAGCCGGCGGGGCCCTGGGTCAGGATTGCAGTTCGCTGGCCGGGGGCCACGGCCTGCCGGTGCAGGTAGCTGGCGGTGGCAGAGGCGGTCATGATGCCCGGAATATCGTTTCCGACGAACACCATAGGGCGCTCCTCGGCGCCGGTTGCCAGCACGGCCTGCCGGGCGGCGATGCGCCAGAGGCGTTCGACCGGGGCATCGGGGGAGGGGGCGGCGAGGTGCTTCTGCACCCGCTCCACCGCACCGAAGACGTTGCCGTCATACCAGCCGAAGACGGTGGTGCGGGGCAGCAGTCGCACGCCGAGGGTGGAAAGTTCTGCAAGGATCTCCGTGAGTTGCGGCCATGCCTTGGGGTCGGACAGCAGCCCGCCGCCAAGCTCCATCCCCTCGTCGGCCAGCACGACGGAGGCCCCGGCCCGGGCGGCGGTCAGCGCGGCGGCGAGGCCTGTGGCGCCGGCGCCGATGACCAGAAGATCGCAATGCTCCCAGGTTTTCTCATATCTGTCAGGGTCTTGCAGGGTGGTCGCGCGGCCGAGGCCGGCGGCGCGGCGGATGATCGGTTCATAGACCTTTTCCCAGAACGAGGCGGGCCACATGAAGGTCTTGTAGTAGAATCCGGCGCCGAGGAAGCGGGAGAGGAGGCCGTTCAGCGCGCCGATATCGTGGTCGAGGCTGGGCCAGCGGTTCTGGCTGTGCACCTCAAGCCCTTGATAAAGCTCTACCATTGGCGCGCGGGTATTGGGTTCGGTGCGGCCACCCTGGCCGATGGTCATCAGGGCGTTGGGCTCGGCGGAGCCGGCCGTCACCACGCCGCGGGGACGGTGGTATTTGAAGCTGCGGGCCATGAGGCGCTGGCCGTTGGCGAGCAGGGCCGAGGCGAGGGTGTCGCCGGGGTGGCCGGACAACTGCTTGCCATCAAAGGAAAATTCGACGCGGCGCGAACGGTCGAGGCGGCCGCCGGTGGGGAGGCGGTGGCTGGTCATGGGCGTTCTCCGGCCGCGTCTGTCACGGAATGCACCGCATGGGTGGCGGTGTTGCGGTTCACCACCAGCCAGCGGCGGCAGCCGCCGGAGTGGTGCCAGTGTTCAGCGTAGTCCCCGCGCGGATTTTCCCGAAGGTAAACATGGGCTTGCCACTCCTCCACCGGCGCATCGGGCGCCGGGCGGGGCAGGACGGCGCCGCGGACCGTGAACTCTTCCTTGGGGCGCGGGCCGCAATGCGGGCAGGGGATCAGGCTGGCCATGATGTCCTTCGATCTGGATACAGAAACCGTATGGAACCCATGCAGAAACCATACATACGATTATGCAGCAGCGCGGGTCAGTGCAGGTTGGGCTGGGCGCCCTGACCCTTCTCGTCGATCAGATACCCCCGCGCGAAGCGGTCGAGCCGGAAGGCCGTCGCCACCTTGTGCGGCGCGTCCCGTGCGATCAGATGCGCGAAGCACAGCCCCGAGGCCGGGGTGGCCTTGAAGCCGCCATAGCACCAGCCGGCATTGAGGTAGAGGTTGGGCAGGTGGGTCTTGTCGATGATCGGCGAGCCGTCCATCGACATGTCCATCACCCCGGCCCAGGCGCGCAGCACCCGCACGCGGGAGAGCGCGGGGATCATTGCCACCCCCGCCTCGGCCACATGCTCGATATTCGCCAGGTTGCCGCGCTGGGCGTAGCTGTTGTAGCCCTCGATATCGCCGCCGAAGACGAGGCCGCCCTTGTCGGATTGCGACAGGTAGAAGTGCCCGGCGCCGAAGGTCACGACGGTGTCGATGAAGGGCTTCAGGCCCTCGGAGACGTAAGCCTGCAGCGCGTGGGTCTCGATCGGCAGGGTGATCCCGGCCATGGCGGCGGTGATGCCGGAATGGCCGGCGGTGGCGAGCGCGAGGCGCTTGCAGCGGATGGTGCCGCGCGAGGTTTCGACCTCGGTCACCTGGCCATTCGCCTGCCGGATCGCGGTGACCTCGCAATGCGGGATGATGTCGACGCCGCGCGCGCTCGCGCCGCGGGCATAGCCCCAGGCCACGGCATCATGGCGCACGGTGCCGCCGCGGCGCTGGCGGATCGCGCCCTTGATCGGGAAGCGGGCATTGTCGAAATCGAGGAAGGGCAGGATCTTGCGGACCTGATCCCGGTCCAGAATCTCGGCGTCCACCCCGTGCAGCCGCATGGCGTTGCCGCGGCGGCGATAGGCATCGCGCTGGGCGTCGGAATGGATGAGGTTCACCACGCCGCGCTGGCTGACCATGGCGTTGAAGTTGAAATCCTGCTCCAGCCCCTCCCACAGCTTCATCGACAGCTCGTAGAACGGATTGTTGCCGGGCAAGAGGTAGTTGGAGCGGATGATGGTGGTGTTGCGGCCCACGTTGCCGCCGCCGACATAGCCCTTTTCCAGCACCGCGACATTGGTGATGCCGAACTCCTTGGCGAGGTAATAGGCGGTGGCGAGGCCGTGACCGCCGCCGCCGACGATGACCACGTCATATTCGGGTTTGGGCGCGGGGCTGCGCCAGGCGGGGGCCGGGGCCTTGCCGGTGAGGCCTTGCAGAAGCACGGAGAGGGCGGAGTAGCGCATCGGGCGTCCCTTTGGTGGATGCGTCCTGTTTGCGCTTCGGGGGCGGTGCGGGATTGCAGGAATGGGCCTTTTTGTGTCATTTTCCGGACATGAGCAGGGATGACCAGAGCGGCGTGCAGGAGATCGGCTTCGTGCTGATCCCGGGCTTTGCGCTGATGTCCTATGCCTCGGCAACGGAACCGCTCAGGGCTGCGAACCAGCTGGCGGGGCGCGAGATCTACCGGGTGCGGGCCTTTGCGCCGGGGGGACGGGCGCGCGCCTCGTCGGGCGCCGAGATCCCGGCGGAGGCTTTGCCGGAGCGGGGGGCGGGGCTGCATACGGTGTTCGTTTGTGCCGGGGGCGGGCCGGCGGAGTGGGACTGGCCGGAGGTGGCGGTGTGCTTGCGGATGCTGGGCCGGGCGGGGGTGCGGCTGGGAGGCATCTCGGGCGGGGCCTGGCTGCTGGCGGCGGCGGGGCTGCTGGACCGGCAGGCCTTCACGATCCATTGGGAGCACGCGCCGGCGCTGGTCGAGGCGATGCCGCAGCTGCGGCCCGAGCAGGCGCGGTTCGTGATTGATGGGCCGCGGATCACCTGCGGCGGCGGGGTGGCGCCCTTGGACATGATGCACGCGCTGATCGCGGAACGGATGGGCGCGGGCTTTGCGCGGCGGGTCAGCGACTGGTTTTTGCACACCGAGGTGGCGGGCGGGGCCGGGCCGCAGCGGGGCGCGCTGGCCGAGCGGTACGGCACGCATCATCCGGGGTTGCTGGCGGTGCTGGCGCAGATGGAGGCGGCGCCCGAGCAGCCGTTGCGGCGCGCGGCGCTGGCGCGGCTGGCGGGGGTGAGCCCGCGGCACCTGGACCGGCTGTTCGCCGCGCAGCTGGGGGTGAGCTTCCGGGCGCAGTATCTGCGGATGCGGCTGGACCATGCGCAGCGGTTGCTGGTGCAGAGCCCGATGTCGCTGGCCGAGATCGCCTTTGCGACGGGGTTCTCGAGCGCGAGCCATTTTTCGCGGGCCTGGCGGGGGCGGTTCGGGAAGACGCCGGGGGAGTCGCGGGCGGAGGCGAGGGGGGCGTGAGGGTTGGTCAGCCTGAGCGGCTAGCCGCTTTGCGGTCTTTGTTCCGGCCGCCTCGCCCCGCCCGCCGCGGAACCGGTCCCCCAGAGCCGCTGGCAGCACGAGACGCGTGCTAGGCCAGCGCCCGCCAGGGCGGGCACCGGCCGGGCCCTTTGGGGCCGCTCCGGCGGGTTGGGATGTCGCGGCGTGGCGAAGACGGTGGCCTTCGCCATGGGCAGTGTTCAGGCGAAGACGCAGCGCCGATTCCTACGCCGCCGACCCGCCCACCGTCAGCCCGCCGATCAGCAGCGTCGGCTGGCCGACGCCGACCGGCACCCATTGCCCGGCCTTGCCGCAATTGCCCATGCCGGGATCAAGCGCCATGTCATTGCCGATGGCGCGGATCTGGCGCAGGGCGGTGGCGCCATCGCCAATCAGGGTGGCGCCCTTCACCGGGTTGCCGACCACGCCATTCTTGACCCGGTAGGCCTCGGTGCACGAAAACACGAACTTGCCGCTGGTGATGTCGACCTGGCCACCACCAAAGCCCACCGCCCAGATGCCGTCCCTGACCTCGGCCACCACATCCTCGGGGCGAGCCTGCCCGCCCAGCATGTAGGTGTTGGTCATCCGCGGCATCGGCGCATGGGCGTGGCTTTCGCGGCGGCCATTGCCGGTGGGGGCCACGCCCATCAGCCGGGCGTTCTGGCGGTCCTGCATGAAGCCGACGAGAATGCCATCCTCGATCAGCACATTGCGGGCCGAGGGGGTGCCCTCGTCATCCACGGTGATGGACCCGCGGCGATCTGGCATCGTGCCATCGTCCAGCACCGTCACCCCGGGCGCGGCAATGCGCTGGCCCATGAGGCCGGCAAAGGCCGAGGATTTCTTGCGGTTGAAGTCGCCCTCGAGCCCGTGGCCGACAGCTTCGTGCAGCAAGATGCCGGGCCAGCCCGGGCCAAGCGCCACATCCATCATGCCGGCGGGGGCGGCTTCGGCATCGAGGTTCACCAGCGCCACCCGCAGCGCCTCGCGCGCGACCGATTCCCAGTGGCCGCGCTCCAGGAGCCCGGCGAGCCCGAATCTGCCGCCGCCGCCGGCGCTGCCGGTTTCGCGGCGGCCGGACTGCTCGACGATGACTGCGACATTCAGACGCGCCATCGGCCGGATGTCGGTGACGAGCCCACCCTCGGGGCGCAGGATCGCCACCTCTTGGTGCGACGCAGAAACCGAGGCGGTGACCTGCATCACCCTTGGGTCGAGCGCGCGGGCGAAGGCGTCGATCTCGCGCAGCGTGTCGAGCTTGGCGGGGAAGGTCGCATCGGCCATCGGGTCGGCATCGCCATAGAGCCGGCGGTTGGTGCCGGGGGGCGGGGCGGCGAGGCTGCCGCCGCCATTGCCCACCGCCAGACGCGCGGTTTCGGCCGCACGGCGCAGCGCGGGTTCCGATATTTCGGTGGAATGGGCGTAGCCGGCGACCTCGCCCAGGACCGCGCGCAGGCCGAAGCCCTCGCTGGCGTCATAGCTGGCGCTGCGCACCCGGCCGTCATCGAAGACCAGCGATTCCGAGCGGCTGCGTTCCAGGAACAGCTCGCCATCCTCGGCGCCGAGCGTGGCGGCACGCAGGATCGCCAGCGCCTGGGCCTTGTCCAGATGCGTGTCGAAGGGGGAGAATTGCTGCGATTGCATTGTGTCTTTCCTCGTCCATGATCTGGATCAAAAGCGTCACCCTGTCGCACGGTTTCGCTTGTCGCCTAGGGGACAATATGATTTTAGAATGCCGTCTTACAACGCGCTTTGCGAAATGGGCAGAGCGTGCGTGGGTGGCAGGGAGAGCCACCTTTGGGAACGGGAACACATGATGCGTTTTGCAACGAAGCTGAAGGGCCTCGCGGCCGTCCTTTCCTCGGTTTTCGTCGCCGGAGCGGCGATGGCGCAGGACGGGGTGACCGGGCTCGAGAGGGTGGGCAAGGCCCATGAGGGCGCGATGGGCTTCCAGCCTGCGGCGACCGAACTGGCGCGCGACCAGCAATGGCTGGACGGGATGCTGCTGTATATCATCGCCGCGATCACGATCTTCGTGGTGGCGCTGCTGCTGATCTCGATCTTCCGGTTCAACCGCCGCGTGAACCCCACCCCGGCGCGGTTCACCCACAACACCCCGCTGGAGATCGGCTGGACGCTGGTCCCGGTGCTGATCCTGGTGGTGATCGGCTCGTTCTCGCTGCCGATCCTGTTCAAGCAGCAGGAGATCCCGACCGCCGACATCACCATCAAGGCGACCGGCTTCCAGTGGTACTGGGGCTATGAGTATCCCGATGAGGAGCTGGCCTTCGACAGCCTGATGCTGCAGCGCGAGGAACTGGCCGAATACGGCTATGCCGAGGACGAGTATCTGCTGGCCGTGGACAACGCCATGGTCGTGCCGGTGAACAAGACCATCGTGGTGCAGGTGACCGGCGCCGACGTGATCCATTCCTGGACGGTGCCGGCCTTTGCGGTGAAGCAAGACGCCGTGCCCGGCCGCGTTGCGGAGCTGTGGTTCAAGGCCGAGCGCGAGGGCATCTATTTCGGCCAGTGCTCGGAGCTCTGCGGCAAGGACCATGCTTACATGCCGATCACGGTGAAGGTGGTCAGCGAGGCGGAATACGCCGCCTGGCTGGGCCGCGCCCGCGAGCTGTTCGCTGGCATTCCGGCGCCGCTGACGGTCGCTTCGGCCGACTGAGCCGCCTGCAAAAGGCAGGGCAGGGCGCCGCGGCGCCCGCCCCACCCGGAGGATACCCATGACCGACCTGACCGCCCTCGACCAGAGCCCCGAAGCTGAGTTCGGCGACTATGTCGCGCTGCTGAAGCCGCGTGTGATGTCGCTTGTCGTGTTCACGGCGCTGGTCGGGTTGCTGGTGGCGCCGGTGCAGGTGCATCCGCTGGTGGCCTTTACCTCGATCCTGTTCATCGCCCTGGGCGGCGGCGCCTCGGGCGCGCTGAACATGTGGTACGATGCCGATATCGACCGGATCATGAAGCGTACCCAGGGCCGCCCGGTGCCGGCCGGCAAGATCGCCGCGGGCGATGCGCTGGGCCTCGGGCTGGCGCTGTCGGGGATTTCGGTGGTGATGCTGGGGCTGGCGGCGAACTGGTTCGCGGCGGGCTTCCTGGCCTTCACCATCTTCTTCTATGCCGTCGTCTATACGATGTGGCTGAAGCGCTCGACCCCGCAGAACATCGTGATCGGTGGCGCCGCCGGGGCCTTCCCGCCGATGATCGGCTGGGCTGTCGCCACCGGCGGGATTTCTGCGGAATCGGTGCTGATGTTCGCGCTGATCTTCATGTGGACGCCGCCGCATTTCTGGGCGCTGGCGCTGTTCATGAAGGAAGACTATTCCAATGCCGGCGTGCCGATGCTGACCGTGACCCATGGCCGCAAGGTGACGCGCGAGCATATCTTTGGCTATACGCTGGCGCTGGCGCCGCTGGCGATGGGGCTTGGCCTGACCTCGATCGGCGGGCCGATCTATATGGCGGCGGCGGCGGTGCTGAATGTCGGCTTCATCCGCGGCGCATGGCGCATCCGCGCGCGCAGCGAGGAGGCGGCGGTGGCCGATGGCTACGCGGCCGAGAAGGCTTTCTTCCGCTACTCGCTGGCCTATCTGTTCCTGCATTTCGGGGCCCTGCTGGCCGAGGCCGCGCTGCGCCCCTACGGGCTGGGAGGCTGGTAACATGGCATTCGGACGCGATCACGAACTGCATACGCGGCGCTTCGGGCGCAACCTTGGCCTTGGGCTGGTGCTGGCGGCCTTCGTCGCGCTGGTCTTCGGGCTGACCATCGTCAAGGTCTCGCAGGGGAACCCGATGCAGGCCTATGACCATGCGCCGCGGCCCGAGTTGGTGCCGGCACCGGAGGTGAGCCAATGATGCCGCGCGATCCCAATGCCCGCATGGCGGTGAAGCTGGCCGGGGTGGCCGCGGTGATGGTGTCGCTGTCCTTCGCGGCCGTGCCCTTCTACGACTGGTTCTGCCGGGTGACCGGCTATGGCGGCACGACCAATGTGGCGGAAACCGCCTCGGACGAGATCCTGGACCGCACCGTCACCATCCGCTTCGATTCCAATGTCGAGCCGGGGATGCCCTGGGAGTTCAAGCCGGTGGAGCGTCAGGTGACGCTGCGCATCGGCGAGACGGGCCTTGCCTTCTACGAGGCCTACAACCCGACCGACCGGCCCATTGCCGGCACCGCCAGCTACAATGTCGCGCCGGATGCGGCGGGCTATTACTTCACCAAGATTGATTGCTTCTGCTTCGAGCAGCAGGTGCTGGCCCCGGGCGAGCGGGTGACGATGCCGGTCAGCTTCTATGTCGATCCGGACATGGTCACCTCGCGCGATGCCAGCAAGGTGCGGCACATCACCTTGAGCTATACCTTCTACGAAACCGAACTGCCCGAAGAGCAGGCGGCGCTTGCCGCGCCTGCGCCTTCGGCTACTGTCAATTGATCCAGGGTCACGGGGATACCGAGATGGCGCACGCCAAGAACCACGACTACCACATCCTGCCGCCGTCGCTCTGGCCGTTCCTGGCAGCGGTCGGCGCCTTCGTGATGCTCTTCGGGGGCGTTTTGTTCATGAAGGGCGTGACGCCCTGGATGTTCGTGATCGGCCTCGTGCTGGTGCTCTACACCATGTTCGGCTGGTGGTCGGACACCATCACCGAGAACCAGGCGGGCGATCATACGCCGGTGGTGCGGATCGGCCTGCGATATGGCTTCATCCTGTTCATCATGTCCGAGGTGATGTTCTTCGCGGCGTGGTTCTGGTCGTTCTTCAAGCACGCCATGTATCCGATGGCCGAGAACTATCCGGCGACCATGGGCGTCTGGCCGCCCGAGGGGATCGAGGTGTTCGACCCCTGGCACCTGCCGCTGATCAACACGCTGATCCTGCTGTGCTCGGGCATGGCGGCGACCTGGGCGCACCACGCCTTCGTGCATGAGAACAACCGCAAGGACATGATCACCGGCCTGGCGCTGGCCATTGGTCTGGGCGCGGTGTTCACCTTCTTCCAGGCCTATGAGTACAGCCACGCGGCCTTTGGCTTTGCCGGCAACATCTATGGCGCCAACTTCTTCATGGCGACGGGCTTCCACGGCTTCCACGTCATCATCGGGACCATCTTCCTGTTCATCTGCATGGTGCGGGCGATGAAGGGCCATTTCACCCCCGAAAGCCATGTCGGCTTCGAGGCGGCGGCCTGGTACTGGCACTTCGTCGATGTGGTCTGGCTGTTCCTGTTCGCCGCGGTCTATATCTGGGGCGGCTGATCCCGGCATCTGCCGACCTCGTGAAACAGCAAAGCGCGGGGCCGCAGGGCCGCGCGCTTTCGCCCTTGAAGGACCCTCTCCCATGCGCCGCATCCTGTTTCCGCTGATCCTTGGTATTGTCGGGGTGGCGATCCTCGTCGGGCTCGGGGTCTGGCAGGTGCAGCGGCTGGCGTGGAAAGAGGGTGTGCTGGCGCGGATCGAGGCGCAGATGGCCGCCGCGCCCGCGCCGCTGCCGGCAGAGGGCGAGACCAGCGAGGCGGGCAAATACGCGCCCGTGGCGATCACCGGGCGGACGGTGGGGCCGGAGCTGCACATGCTGACGGGCATGAAGGGCATCGGGCCGGGCTATGAGGTGATCACCGCCTTCGAGACGGAAGACGGGCGCCGCATCCTGCTGGACCGCGGCTTCTTGCCCGAGGTCGCCAAGGACGCGCCCCGCCCGCCGGTGGCGCTGACCATCGCCGGCAACCTGCACTGGCCCGAGGAGGCGAGCAGCAACACGCCCGAGCCCGACCTTGGCCGCAACATCTGGTTCGCGCGCGACGTGCCCGCGATGGCGGCGCATCTGGGGGCAGAGCCGGTGCTGGTGGTGGCGCGCGGCGTGACCGGCGACGCGCAGGGCATCATCCCGGTGCCGGTTTCCACCGCCGGCATCCCCAATGACCACCTCGGCTATGCGCTGACCTGGTTTTCGCTTGCCGGGGTCTGGCTGGGGATGACAGCGTATCTTCTGTGGCGTATCAGGCAAAGAACGATCTGAGAGGCAGGCTCATGCGCTACATCTCGACCCGGGGGCAGGCCCCGGTGCTTTCCTTTGGCGAGGCGATGCTGACCGGCCTCGCGCGCGACGGGGGGCTGTACGTTCCCGAGACGATTCCGGTGATGCCCGCGGAAGAGATCGCGGCACTGGCGGGGCTGCCCTATGAGGAGGTGGCGTTCCGGGTGATGCGGCCCTTCACCGGCGACACCTTCACCGAGGAAGAGCTGCGCCGCGCGATTGCTGCCGCCTATGCCAGCTTCGGCCATGCCGCGCGGGCGCCGCTGGTGCAGCTGGCGCCGGGGCATTTCCTATGTGAGCTGTTCCACGGGCCGACGCTGGCCTTCAAGGACTTTGCCATGCAGCTGATTGGCCAGCTGTTCCAGATTGCCCTCGGGCGCGAGGGGCGGCGGGTGACGATTGTGGGCGCGACCTCGGGCGATACCGGGTCGGCGGCGATCGAGGCGTTCCGGGGGCTGCCCAGCGTCGATGTGTTCATCCTGTTTCCGCATGGCCGCGTGTCCGAGGTGCAGCGCCGGCAGATGACCACTCCCACGGAAAGCAACGTCCACGCGCTGGCGCTGGACGGCGATTTCGACGATTGCCAAGCGCGGCTGAAGGACATGTTCAACGACTTCGGCTTCCGCGATGCGGTGGGGCTGGCAGGTGTGAACTCGATCAACTGGGCGCGGGTGCTGGCACAGGTGGTTTACTACTTCACCGCCGCCGTCAGCCTCGGCGCGCCGCTGCGCCAGGTGGACTTCACCGTGCCGACGGGCAATTTCGGCGACATCTTCGCGGGCTACATCGCCCGGCAGATGGGCCTGCCGATCGGCAAGCTGGTGGCCGCGACCAACCAGAACGACATCCTGCACCGCTGCCTGACCACCGGGCGGTATGAGATGGACGGGGTGCGCCCCTCGATCAGCCCGTCGATGGATATCCAGGTCTCGTCCAACTTCGAGCGCGCGCTGTTCGATGCCTATGGCCGCGACGGCGCCGCCGTGGCGCAGCTGATGGACGAGCTGAAGACCGGCGGCTTCACCGTCAGCCAGGGCGCGTTGCAGGCGCTGCGCGAGGTCTTCGGCTCGGGCCGCTGTTCCGAGGAGCAGACCAGCGAGACCATTGCCGCGACGCTGGCCGAAACCGGCGAGCTGCTATGTCCGCATTCGGCGGTTGGGGTTTTCGTGGCGAATGCCCATATCAGGGCCGAGGCGCCGATGGTGACGCTGGCCACCGCGCATCCGGCGAAGTTCCCGGATGCCGTGCAGGCCGCCACCGGCATCCGCCCCGCGCTGCCCGCCCGCATGGCCGACATGATGGACCGCCCCGAGCGGGTGACGCGCGTTCCGAACGATCTTGCCGCGCTTGAAGCGCTGGTCCACGAAAGGCGTGCCCTTTGACTGTCAGATTGACGACCCTTCCCAACGGTTTCCGCATCGTCACCGAGGTGATGCCCGCCCTCGCCTCGGCCGCGGTCGGGATCTGGGTCAACGCGGGCGGCCGGCATGAGCGGGCCGAGCAGAACGGAATCGCGCATTTCCTGGAGCATATGGCGTTCAAGGGCACCAAGCGCCGCAGCGCCTTGCAGATCGCCGAGGAAATCGAGGATGTGGGCGGCTATATCAACGCCTATACCAGCCGCGAGATGACCGCCTATTACGCCCGTGTGTTGGCCGCCGATGTGCCGCTGGCGCTGGACGTGATTTCCGACATCGTGCTGAACCCGGCCTTCGACCCCAAGGAGATCGAGACCGAGCGGCATGTGATCTTGCAAGAGATCGGGCAGGCGCTGGACACGCCCGACGACATCATCTTCGACTGGCTGCAAGAGGCGGCCTACCCCGACCAGGCGCTGGGCCGCACGATCCTTGGGCCGGCGGAACGGGTGTCGGCCTTTGGCCGCGGCGATTTTGCGGGCTTCGTCGCGGAACATTACGGGCCGGACCAGATGGTGCTGTCGGCGGCGGGCGCGGTCGATCATGACCTGCTGGTTCGGCTGGCCGAGGATATCTTCGGCCATCTGAAGCCGGTGGGCACCTCGCTGCTGCAGCCCGCGCGCTGGCTGGGATCGGAGCGGCGCGAGATCAAGGATCTGGAGCAGGTGCATTTCGCGCTGGCCTTCGAGGCGCCGGGGTATCGCGACGAGGATGTCTATGTCTCGCAGGTCTATGCCACGGCACTGGGGGGCGGCATGTCGAGCCGGCTGTTCCAGAAGATCCGCGAAGAGCGGGGGCTGTGCTATTCGATCTTCGCGCAGGCCGGCAGCTATGAGGATACCGGGATGATGACCATCTATGCCGGCACCTCGGCCGAGGAGATCGGCGAGCTGTGCGGGCTGACGGTGGATGAGCTGAAGCGCGCCGCCGATGACATGACCGAGGCCGAGGTGGCGCGGGCGCGGGCGCAGATGAAGGCCGGGCTGCTGATGGGCCTCGAAAGCCCGTCGAGCCGGGCCGAGCGGATGGCGCGGATGCTGGCGATCTGGGGCCGGGTGCCCGATGTGGTGGAGGCCGCCGAGAAGATCGACGGCGTCACCCGCGATGCGGTGCGCGGTTTTGCCGGGCGCATGGCCGGGGCGGGGCAGTCGGCACTGGCGCTGTACGGCCCGGTTGACCGGGCGCCCGGGTTGGAGGCCCTGCGCGAACGGCTTGCCGCCTGATGCTCTCGCGGCGTCGCAAGGTCCGGATCGAGACCGAGCGCATGGTGCTGCGCCTGCCCGCGCATTCCGATTTCCGCGACTGGTCGGGCCTGCGCGCGCAAAGCGCCCGGTTCCTGGCACCCTGGGAGCCGTCCTGGGCCGAGGATCATCTGGGCCGCCGCGCCTTTACCCACCGCGTCTATTGGGCGGCGCGGGCCGAATTGCAGGGCACGGCACTGCCGCTGTTCCTGATCCGGCGCGAGGACGAGGCGCTGCTGGGGGCAATCACGCTGGACAATATCCGCCGCGGCCCGGCGCAATCGGGCACGCTTGGCTATTGGGTCGGCGAGCCCTATGCCCGGCGCGGCTACATGCGCGAGGCGATCCGCGCCGTGGTGCATCACGGGTTTTCCGAGCTGGACCTGAGCCGGATCGAGGCGGCCTGCCTGCCCGAGAACATGGCCTCGCGCGGGGTGCTGGAGAAATCCGGCTTCAAGTATGAGGGCGTGGCGCAAAGCTACCTGCAGATCAACGGGCGCTGGCGGAACCATGTGCTCTACAGCAACCTGCGCAGCGACCGGCGCGGGCGCACGGATGTGGGCTGACTTGCCGAGGCCTGGCTCTGGTGGTTTACCTTGGGCCACTGGAGGACCGACATGCCGCACCCATCCCGCACTGCACCGCTGAACGCTGCCGATCCCGGTTTTGCCGCGCAGCTGGAGGCGTTGCTGCCGCCCGGTACGATTTCAGCGCCCGAGCCGCGGCATCTGGAAGAGCCGCGCGGCCGCTGGCACGGTATCGGGGGCGTGCTGGCCCGGCCGCGCAATACGGCCGAGGTGGCGACGGTGGTGCGCGCCTGCGCCGAGGCGCGGGTGGGCATCGTGCCCTTCGGCGGCGGCACCGGGCTGGTTGGCGGGCAGGTGATGGAGGCCGGCCCCGCGCCGCTGATCCTGTCGCTGGAGCGGATGGCGGCAGTGCGGGCGGTGTTCCCGGCCGAGAACGTGCTGGTGGTCGAAGCCGGGGCGACGCTGGCCGAGGTGCAGGAGGCGGCGCTGGCGGCGGGGCGGATGTTCCCGCTGACGCTCGCCTCGCAGGGCACGGCGCGGATCGGGGGCAACCTCGCCACCAACGCCGGCGGGGTGAACGTGCTGCGCTATGGCAATATCCGCGACCTGTGCCTGGGGGTGGAGGCGGTGCTGCCCGATGGCTCGGTGCTGAACGGGCTGAAGCGGCTGCGCAAGGACAATACCGGCTATGACCTGCGCCACCTGCTGATCGGGTCCGAGGGCACGCTGGGGGTGATCACCGCCGCCGCACTGCGGATGGTGCCGCGGCCCGCGGGGGTTGGCACGGCGATGCTGGTGGTAGAGAGCCCGGCGGCGGCGCTGGAGCTGTTGGCGCTGGCCGAGGTGCGGCTGGCGGGCTGCGTGTCGGCCTTTGAGCTGATCTCGAAGCAGGGGCTGCTGTTCCTGGATGAGGTGATGCCCGAGCTGCGCCAGCCCTTTGCGGACCGGCCTGCCTGGATGGTGCTGATCGAGTTGGGCCTGCCGCGGGGCCTCGACCCGCAAGAGGCGCTGGAGGGGCTGTTCGTGGCGGCCTCGGAAGCCGGGTTGGTCAGCGACGGCGTGATCGCGCAAAGCGCCGGGCAGCAGGCCGAGCTGTGGCGGCTGCGCGAGAGCCTGCCGGACGCGAACCGGCGCATCGGCGCCATCAGCTCGCATGACATTTCGGTGCCGCTGTCCGAGATTCCGGGCTTCATTAGCGCGGCAAGCCAGGCGCTGGCGGGGATCGGGGCCTTCCGGCTGAACTGCTTTGGCCATGTCGGCGATGGCAATCTGCATTTCAACGTCTTCCCGATGCCGGGCCGCAGCCGCGCCGATCACGAGAACCAGCGCGAGGCGATCAAGGCCTGCGTGCATGACATCGCGCATGGGCTGGGAGGATCGGTCAGCGCTGAGCATGGGGTTGGGCGGCTGAAGACGGCGGACATGGCGCGCTATGGCGACCCGGCCAAGCTGGCGGCGCTGCGCAGCATCAAGGCGGCGCTGGACCCGCTCGGGATCATGAACCCGGGGGTGATCCTGCCGATTCCGGCAGCGTAGCGGCACCCCTGAAAAGGTGCACCCCGCCGGGGGGAAACGGCGAGGTGCGGTGCTTTGGGTTCACGTGTCGTATGCAAGCAGCCCTGAACCTTCAGGCAGGATCAGGTTTCTGCGATTCGGGTTTCCCAATGGTTACCGCCGTTAAGGACGCCGTCCCGGAACGCCCTACAGCCCCTCGAAGGCGCAGAGCGTGTGGACGTTCATCCCCATCCTGTCCAGCAGCGCATGGCCGCCAAGGTCGGGCAGGTCCACCACGAAGGCGCAGCCGACCACCTCGGCCCCCAGCCGTTCGACCAGCTTGATGCCGGCCGCGCAGGTGCCGCCCGTGGCCAGAAGGTCATCGACGATCAGCACCTTTTCCCCGGGTTGCAGGGCGTCGTCATGGATCTCCACCACCGCCTCGCCATATTCCAGCGTGTAGTGTTCGGCGATGGTCGGGCCGGGCAGCTTGCCCTTCTTGCGGATCGGCACGAAGCCGACCGAGAGCTGATGCGCCACCGCCCCGCCCAGGATGAAGCCCCGCGCCTCGAGCCCAACGACCTTGTCGATCCGGCTGCCGGCCCAGGGATGCAGCAACTGGTCGATCGCCATGCGGAAGCCGCGCGGATCGGCGAAGAGCGTGGTCACGTCGCGGAACAAGATTCCCTCATGCGGGAAATCCACGATGGTGCGGATATGGTCGCGGATGGATTTGGTCTGCATGGGGGGCTCCGGGCGGGGTTCGGGGGGCGGAGTAGCCGGTTTGCGGGAGGCGTGGCAAGGGGGCGAGAGGTCTCAGCCGCCCGGGGGCAACCATTGGTAATGGTTGTCGAGCACATCCGACGACCACACCTGAAGCCCGCAGGAGAGATAGAAGGCGTTCGCAGGGCTTCCCTTCAACGCTGTGAGCCGAAGCGGGAGCGCCTGCGCCGCAGCGGCGTCCTTCAGCCTTGCCACGAGCCGCCGCCCGATCCCCCGCCCCTGGAACGAAGGGGCGACATAGAGATGGTCCAGATAAAGATGATCCGGGCGCCTGCGTACTACAAGAACGCCCGCAAGTTCGGTGCCCCACCGGATGATCTGCGTGTCCGGTGCCAAGAACCCGTCAAGAAACCTGCGTCGGGCCCTCTCGGGATCGAAGCGTCCCGCAGCCTCCAGACTTGGCTGCATCGCCTCGACGCGCAGTTCGGCGAGGGCGTCGGCATCTGCCTCGGTCGCGGGTTCAAGTGTGAGAATGGTCATGGGCATCCTTGTTGGTGCGGTCAGGATGGCTCGTCGATGCCTGCCTCGCAACGCCTCGCGCCGGGCAGCGCCAGTCGTTCCACCCTGCGACCTCTGACGGTGCTTGTAACCTACCCGTTCCCCCCCAACACCCGCCCCGCCACCGCGTCCAGCCGCGCGACCAGCGCCGCATCCCGCTTCTCCGGCGCCGTCATGATCGCAAACTCCAGCGCGCGGTCGCAGCCATGCGGGCAGGGCTCGCGCTCGGCCCCGAGGAGGGCGGGGAGCCGCGCCACGAGGCTGCGGGCGTTCTCGGCGTTCTGGCCGAGGGTCTGGATGATCTGGGTGATGTCCACCGCGCCATGGTCGGGGTGCCAGCTGTCGTAATCGGTAATCATCGCCACGCTGGCATAGCAAAGCTCTGCCTCGCGGGCGAGTTTCGCCTCGGGCATGTTGGTCATGCCGATGACGTCGCAGCCCCAGGCGCGGTACATCCGGCTTTCGGCGAGGGTGGAGAATTGCGGGCCCTCCATGGCGAGGTAGGTGCCGCCGCTGTGGACGCGCAGCCCGAGGCCCTGCGCGGCGGCAAGGCAGGCGGCGGAGAGCCGCGGGCAGACCGGATGCGCGACGCTGACATGGCCGACGCAGCCGGTGCCGAAGAAGGATTTCTCGCGCGCGAAGGTGCGGTCGATGAACTGGTCCACGATGACGAAATCGCCGGGCGCCATTTCCTCGCGGAACGATCCGCAGGCAGAGACGGAGATGACATCGGTCACCCCCAGCCGCTTCAGCGCGTCGATATTGGCGCGGTAGGGCACGGTGGTGGGGGAGTGGACATGCCCGCGCCCGTGGCGGGGCAGGAAGGCCATCGCCACGCCGGCCAGCCGCCCGGTGAGGATCTGGTCCGAGGGGGTGCCCCAGGGGGTGGCGACGCTGACCCATTCGGCCGCCTCCAGCCCCGCGATCTCGTAGAGCCCCGAGCCGCCGATCACCCCGATCATCGTGTCCATGCCTGCCTCCGCTGCTATGCGGCGGGAAGGGTAGGCGCGGGGGCGGGCGAGGGGAAGGGGGCAAAAGCGGCTCTGGCGGCGGCAGGGTTGCAGGGGTATCACGGGGGGCTTCTAGCTCCCCCGGAGGACTTATGGACAACATGCGCGGCAGCATCCTGATGGTGGCGGCGATGGCCGGTTTCGCCATCGAGGACATGTTCATCAAGGCCGCCTCGCGCGCGCTGCCGGTGGGGCTGATCCTGATCCTGTTCGGGCTGGGCGGGATGATCGGCTTCATCCTGCTGACCCTGCGCCGGGGCGAGCCGCTGTTCCACCCGGCGCTGCTGAGCCGGCCGCTGATCCTCAAGGCGGTGTTCGAGGTGCTGGGGCGGCTGGGCTACACGCTGGCGCTGGCGCTGACGCCGCTGTCGAGCGCCAGCGCGATCTTGCAGGCGACGCCCTTGGTGGTGGTCGCCGGCGCGGCGCTGGTCTTCGGTGAGAAGGTGGGCTGGCGGCGCTGGCTGGCGATCCTGGTGGGCTTTGCCGGGGTGATGGTGATCCTGCGGCCCGGGGCTTCGGGGTTCGAGGCGGCCTCGCTGTTCGCCGTGCTGGGGACGCTGGGGTTTGCGGGCCGCGACCTTGCGACCCGTGCGGCCCCCGCCGTGCTGTCGAACGTGCAGCTGGGCATCTACGGCTTCCTGGCGCTGATCCCGACCGGGGCGGTGATGCTGGCCTTCAGCGGCGGCGCGGTGATGCCGGCGGCCACCGACTGGGGATACCTTGCCGGGGCGACGCTGTTCGGGGTCGCGGCCTATTATTGGCTGACTTCGGCGATGCGCATCGGCGAGGTCTCGGTGGTGACGCCGTTCCGCTACACGCGGCTTGTGTTCGCCATGATCCTCGGCACGCTGGTCTTTGCCGAGCGGCCCGATGCCGCCACCCTGATCGGCAGCGCCATCGTCATCGGCAGCGGGCTTTACACGCTGATGCGCGAGCGCAGCCTGGCAAGGGCGCGGCGGGCCGCCCTCTAGCCCTGCCCCGGCCGCGCCAGCTCGAACACCTCGCGCACCACGGCGTAATCCTTGTAGCCGAGGCGGGCGAGGGGCGAGAAGCGGGTCACGTCGAAGCGGCCATCGACCACGCAATCGTCGCGCATGTGGATGCCCGTCACCTCGCCGAGAATCAGGAAATTCGCCTTGCCCTGCACAGGGATGATCTGGGTCATCCGGCATTCCAGCGTGGCCGGGGCACCGGCAACTCGCGGGCAGGGGATGGTGTCGCATTCGGCCTTCGCCACCCCGGCCAGCGCGAATTCGTCCACCCCGCGGGCGGCGGCGGCAGAGCTGGCGTTCATCGCATCGCGCGCCGCAAATTCCACGATGTTGACCGCGAACACCCCGGTCTCGCGGATGTTCGCCAGCGAATCCTTGGCGGCGGTCGAGGCGAACATCACCTGCGGCGGCACATAGGCCACGGCGTTGAAGAAGGAATAGGGGGCAAGGTTGTCGCCCTCGCTGCCGCGGCTGGAAATCCAGCCGATGGGGCGCGGGGCGATGATGGCGTTGAACGGGTTGTGCGACAGGCCGTGGCCATCCTCGGGGCGGTAGAACATGCGGGTCCTTTCTGGGTTTGAACCCGACCTTAGCCCGTGCTAGGCGCGTTTCCAGCCGATTCCGCCCTCCCTACCCAAGGCCCCGCATGTATCAGCTCGAAGAAGAGACCGAGGCCGACTGGTGGGATGTCGAGGCGCTGTATGACCTGTGCTTCGCGCCGGGCCGCACGGCGCTGTCCTCCTACCGGCTGCGCGACGGGGTGCCGAAGGTGGCGGAGCTGTGCCTGACGCTGCGCGACGGCGCCGAGGAGGGCGGCGCGCTGGCGGCGGTGATCCGCTACTGGCCGGTGCGGGTCGGCGGGGCGCGCACGCTGCTGATGGGGCCGGTGGCGGTGCACCCGACGCGGCAGGGCGAGGGGCTGGGCGGCCTGTTGATCCATGAAAGCCTGACCGAGGCGCGCCGGCTTGGCTGGGGCCGGGTGCTGCTGGTCGGCGACGCGCCCTATTACAGCCGCTTCGGCTTTGCCAAGATGCCGGGCGTGATCATGCCGCCGCCGACCAACCCCGACCGGGTGCTGGGGTTGGAGCTGGACGTGGGGGCCTGGGACGGGGTGGCGGGCGAGGTGACGCGGGATCTGCCCGAGGAAGCTCTGGCACCCTGAGACCCGGCCTCCCATATTGAGGTCACGCCCGTTCCGGAGGATGCCATGACCGACACCGAAACCAGCCTGATCGTTACGCCGCTGACTGATCCCGCCATCGTCACCGCGCTTGATGCGCTGGCGGCGCGCCACAAGGCGGCGAGCGGGGTGGGGATGCAAGTGCTGGGCTTTGTCGGCGGCAATGCCGAGAACCTGCTGGAGCGGCTGCCCGACCGGATCAAGGACCGGCTGGAGGCCGCGACCCGCTCGGCGCTGGAAACCGCCTTCACCGCGGCCGCGCGGTCCCGCGGGGTGATCTCGGACAGGTCCGACTGGCTGAACACGGTGCTGACCACGGCGATGGGTGCGGCGGGCGGCGCGGGTGGGCTGGCGACCTCGCTGGCCGAGCTGCCGGTGACGACGACGGTGTTGCTGCGCGCGATCCAGGGGATTGCGGCCGAGCACGGCTTCGATCCGGCTGAGGAGGAGACGCGGATCGACTGCATCCGCGTGCTGGCCGCTGCCGGGCCGATGACCAAGGATGACGGCGCCGATCTGGGGTTCCTGGCGGCGCGGGTCACGATCACCGGGGCCAGCCTGCAGGCGGTGATCGCAAGGGTGGCGCCGCGGCTGTCGCTGGTAATGGGGCAGAAGCTGGCGGCGCAGGCGGCGCCGGTGCTGGGGGCGGTGGCGGGGGCCGCGGTCAACTATGCCTTCACCAGCTATTATCAGGAGATGGCGCGGGTGCAGTTCGGGTTGCGCAAGCTGGCCGAGGAGCAGGGCCTGCCGCGCGAGGCGCTGACCGAGGCGCTGCGGGCGCGGATTCTTGCCAAGGGCTGAGCGCCGGGTGCATCGCCGGAACCCGGCGCGGGGCCTTTTCGTTGTGGGGGCATCATCCCAAGCAAAGGAGACCCAGGATGCAGGATATTTCCGGCAAGCGTGTCGCCATCCTCGCCACCAACGGCTTTGAACAGTCCGAACTTGAAGTGCCGCTGAAGACGCTGCGCGAAGCGGGGGCCGATGTTCATGTCGTGTCGCTGAAGCCCGGCGAGATCAAGGGCTGGGACAAGGATGACTGGGGCCGTGCGGTTCCGGTGGACAAGGTGCTGTCCGATGTCGGCGCGGGCGACTATGACGCGCTGGTGCTGCCCGGCGGGCAGATCAACCCCGACCTGCTGCGGGTGGAGCCTGCGGCGGTGGAGTTCGTCAAGGCGTTCTGGACAGCCAAGAAGGTCATCGCCGCGATCTGCCACGCGCCCTGGCTTCTGATCGAGGCGGGGATCATCGAGGGCCGCAAGGTCACGTCCTATGCGTCGATCAAGACCGATGTGATCAACGCGGGCGGCGTCTGGGAGGACTCCCAAGTCGTCACCGATCAGGGGCTGGTGACCAGCCGCAACCCGGGGGACCTGGATGCCTTCTGTGCGAAGGTCGTGGAGGAGATCCGCGAAGGCCGGCACGAGAAGCGCGCGGCCTGAGGTCTGGAACGATGAAAGCCGGGGCGTCGACGCCCCGGCTTTTTCCTGTGTTGCCTACGGCTTGCAGCCCGAAGCTCACATCGGCTGCCGCGCCAGCCACTCCATCACCGCCGGCCGCACCGTCAGCGCGCCAGCCTCGCGCGCGTCGTCGATCACGGCGCGCAGCTCGGCCAGGTTCACCCGGCGGATCAGGTGCTTGACCGGGCCGATCGAGGCGGGGCGCATCGACAGGGTGCGCAGGCCCATGGCGGCAAGGCACAGCGCCTCGATCGGGCGGCCGGCATCCTCGCCGCAGAAGGATAGCGGCGTATTCGTCTCGGCGCAGCGCTCTGCGATGAGGCCGATGAAGTCGAGAAAGCTGATGTCGAGCGTGTCGTAGCGGCGGCGCACCCGTTCATTCTCGCGGTCGGCGGCAAAGAAGAACTGCTTGAGGTCGTTGCCGCCGATCGACACGAAATCCGTCAGCTCGAAGAACGACCGCGGCGCGAAGGCCAGGCTGGGAGTTTCCAGCATCGCGCCGATCTCGGTGCTGGTCGGCAGCACATGGCCGGCGCGGCGCTCGCGCTCGATCTCGTTCAGAAGCGCGCGGCGGGCGGCCTCGAACTCGCTTGTCTGCGCGACGAAGGGGAACATCACCGACAACGGCCGCCCCGCCGCTGCCCGGATCAGTGCCTGCAGCTGCATCCGCATCACGCCCGGCTTGTCGAGCCCGACGCGGATCGCGCGCCAGCCCATTGCCGGGTTGGGCTCGTCCTGCGGCTTCATGTAGGGCAGCACCTTGTCGGAGCCGATGTCGAGCGTGCGGAAGACGACGCGCTTGCCCTTGGCGGAATCGAGCACGCGGGAATAGAGCGCCGCCAGCTCGCCCCGCCGTGGCACCCGGCTGCGCAGCAGGAATTGCAGTTCGGTGCGGAACAGGCCCACGCCCTCGGCGCCGGAGCCTGCCAGCGAGGGCAGGTCGGCCATCAGGCCCGCATTCATGTGCAGCGCGATCTGGGTGCCGCAGGTCGCCAGCGCCGGCAGCTCGCGCAGGCTGGCATAGCGCGACTGCGCCTCGGCCTGCATGGCGATCTTGTCGCGGAAGGCGCCGGCCACAGTCTCTTCGGGCCGCAGATGCACGACGCCCTGATCGCCATCGACAAGGATCGCGTCGCCGTTCAGCGCCTCGGTGGTGATGCGCTCGGCATGGATCACCAGCGGGATCGCCAGCGCGCGGGCGACCACGGCGGCATGGCTGCCGACCGAGCCTTCCTCCAGCACCACGCCCTTCAGCTTGCGGCCATATTCCAGCAGTTCGGCCGGGCCGATGTTGCGCGCCACCAGCACCGGGTTTTCCGGCATCGCGGCGCCGGTGTCGCGGCCCTGTCCGGTCAGGATGCGCAAGAGGCGGTTCGACAGGTCGTCAAGGTCGTGCAGACGCTCGCGCAGGTAGGGGTCGGGCACCTGGCCCATGCGGGCGCGGGTGGTGGACTGCTCTTTCTCCACCGCCGCCTCGGCAGACAGCCCGCGCTGGATGTCTTCCTCCATCCGGCGCAGCCAGCCGCGGGAATTGGCGAACATGCGGTAGGTTTCCAGCACCTGCTGGTGATCCTTGTCGACGATCTCGGAGCCCGACATCATCGCATCGACCGACAGGCGCAGCTCCTCGACCGCCTTGTTCAGGCGCTTGAGTTCCTTCTTCGGGTCGTCGCCCACCGGGTTGGCCACCACCACCCGCGGCTCGTGCAGCCAGACCCGGCCCTCGGCGGCGCCCTCCTGCCCCATCAGCCCGCGGATCATCACCGGCTGCTGGTGCAGCGCCGACAGCGCCTCGCCCTCGCCGATGAAGGCGCCAAGCTCGGTCATCTCGGCCAGAACCATGGCCACGACTTCCAGCGCATAGACTTCGTCGTCGGAATATTGCCGGGCGGTCTTGGACTGCACCACCAGCACGCCCAAGCGTTCGCCAAGGCGCTGGATCGGCACGCCGAGGAAGGCGGAATAGATTTCCTCGCCCGTTTCCGGCATGAAGCGGAAGCCGCGCTCGGCGGGCGCATTGCCGGTGTTGATCGGGGTCGAGGTCTTGGCGACGCGGCCGACAAGACCCTCCCCCAGCCGCATCCGGGTCTGGTGCACGGCGCCGGGGTTCAGGCCCTCGGTCGCGCAGAGCTCCAGCGTAGTCGCGTCGCGGAAAAGGTAGATGGAGCACACCTCGGTGCGCATCGAATCCGCGATCATGTGGGTGATGCGGTCAAGCCTCTCCTGCCCCTTGGCGGGGGTGGCGAGCGTGTCGCGCAGCCGGCGCAGCAGCTTGCGGCTTTCGCTTTCCGAGCGGTCGGGCATGACTTGCGTCCAGTCCCCCGGGTTCGGGCCCGTTCTCAGGCCGCCTTTTCCAGTTCAAAGGCATCATGAAGCGCCTGAACCGCGAGTTCCATGTATTTCCGGTCGATCAGCACCGAAATCTTGATCTCGGAGGTGGCGATCACCTTGATGTTGATGTTTTCGGCGGCCAGTGCCTTGAACATCGTCGCGGCGACACCGGCGTGCGAGCGCATCCCGATGCCCACGACCGAGACCTTGGCGACATCGGTATCCACCGCCAGATCGTCATAGCTGATGATCCCGGCGGCACGGGCATCTTCCATCGCCGCGCGGGCGCGGGCGACCTGGTTGATCGGGCAGGAGAAGGTCATGTCGGTGACGGCGCCCGGGTGGTTGTCATAGTCGCGCTCGGAGATGTTCTGCACGATCATGTCGACGTTCACCCCCGCCTCGGAGAGCGGGCCGAAGATCGCCGCGGCGATGCCGGGGCGGTCCTCGATGGTGACGAGGGTCATTTTGGCTTCGTCGCGCGAATAGGCGACGCCGGAGACGACTTTCGATTCCATGATTTCTTCCTCGTCGCAGACGATGGTGCCGGAACTCTCATCAGTATCTTCAAAGCTGGACAGCACCCGCAGCCGCACCTTGTAGCGCATGGCGAGTTCCACAGACCGGGTCTGCAGCACCTTGGCGCCGAGGCTGGCAAGCTCCAGCATCTCCTCGAAGGCGATCTTTTCAAGCTTGCGCGCCTTGGAGCTGATGCGCGGGTCGGTGGTGTAGATGCCATCGACATCGGTATAGATGTCGCAGCGCTCGGCCCCGAAGGCGGCGGCGAAGGCGACGGCGGTGGTGTCGGACCCGCCGCGGCCCAGCGTGGTGATGCGGCCCTCGGGCGAGACGCCCTGGAAGCCGGCGACCACGGCGACCTTGAAGCCCTCGGCGAATTTCGCGTCGATATTCTCGCGCGGGATGTCGATGAAGCGGGCGGCGGAATGCGCCGAGGTGGTCAGGATCGGCACCTGCCAGCCCTGCCAGCTGCGCGCGGGTACGTCCAGCTCCTGCAAGGTCAGCGCCATCAGCCCGGCGGTCACGTTCTCGCCCGAGGACACGACCGCATCATATTCGCGCGCGTCGAACAGCGGCGAGGTCTGCTCGACCCAGCCGACCAGCTCGTTGGTCTTGCCCGACATGGCCGAGACGATGACGATCACGTCATAGCCACGTTCCACCTCGCGCTGCACCTTGCGGGCGGCGTTCTTGATGCGCGCCAGATCCCCGACCGAGGTGCCGCCGAATTTCATCACCAGAAGCGGCATGAAGCCCCATCCCCCGCGCCCGCCAAAATCGCCCGCTTCTTATGCGGGGCGGGGGCGCCATGCAAGGGGAATGGGGGCGAGGCTGCGGCGGGGGTGCGGCGCGATGGCTGACACCGGCGCGTCGCAATGGGGGTATAGAGGCACGGGATGCAGGGCGGCGAGAGGATTGAAGAGATGTCGGAACAGGTTCACCTGGGTGCGGATCACGCGGCGTTGCTGGCCGCGCTGTGCAAGCTGGACGGCGAGATCGCCGAAGCTGCGGGCCGCGCGATGGTGGCCTGGGCCCCGGCGCTGCAGCGGGACGACTTCCGCGGCTCGGCCGCGAACATGGCGGCCTATCTGGCGCTGCGGCAGGCGGATCTGCGTGGCTTCCAGCATCCGCTGGCGGCGCTGGGCCTGTCCTCGCTGGGCCGGGCCGAGGGGCATGTGCGCGCCTCGCTGGCCGCGGTGATCGCGGCACTGGGGCGGATCACCGGCGGTGGCACGGGCGAGTTCCCGCCTGCCGAGGCGTTCAAGGCCCCGGGCGCGCTGCTGGACGCGCGCCGCGATGCGCTGTTCGGCGGCGCGCCGGAGGGGCCGCAGACCCGGATTCTGGTGACGCTGCCGACCGAGGCGGGGGCCGAAGACGGGATGCTGGACCGGCTGGTGGCGGCGGGGGCCGATTGCGTGCGCATCAACACCGCCCATGACGGGCCCGAGGTCTGGGCGGCGATGATCGCCCGGACCCGCGCCGCAGGGCAGGCGGCGGGCCGGCGGGTGCCGGTGTCGATGGATCTTGCCGGGCCGAAGATCCGCATTGCCTCGGTGGCGCGGGTCGAAGGCGTCCGGCTGAAGATCGGCGAGCGGTTTGCGCTGGCTGTGGAGGCCGGCGCGGCCCCGGACCTGCCGGTGGCGGTGCTCAGCCATGCCGAGCTGTTCGCGCATATGCCGGTTGGCCAGCCGGTCTGGATCAACGACGGCAAGCTGCGCGCGCGGGTGGTGGAGCGGCCCTCGGACAGCGCGGCGATCCTGGTGGTGACGGGTGCGCGGGCGAAGGGCGAGAAGCTGAAGCCGGAAAAAGGCGTCAACCTGCCCGGCGCCGATCTGGCGATCCCGGCGCTGACCGAGGATGACCGCGCGGTTCTGGATTTCGTCGCCGCCCATGCCGATATCGTCTCGTTCTCCTTCGTGCAGACGGTCGAGGATGTGCAGGCGCTGCTGGCAGAGTTGAACGCCCGCTGCGAGGGCCGCGCCCTCCCCGCGGTGATGCTGAAGATCGAGACGCCGCTGGCGGTGCGCAACCTGCCGCAGATGATCGTGGCCGCGGGCGGGCAGGTGCCGGTCGCGGTGATGATCGCCCGCGGCGATCTGGCGGTGGAAATCGGGTTCGAGCGGCTGTCGGAGATGCAGGAGGAAATCCTGTGGCTGTGCGAGGCGGCGCAGGTGCCGGTGGTCTGGGCGACGCAGGTGCTGGACGGACTTTTGCGCGACGGGCAGGCGAGCCGGGCGGAGACGACCGATGCCGCGATGGGCCAGCGCGCCGAATGCGTGATGCTGAACAAGGGCGAGTATCTGGCCGAGGCGGTGGCCTTCCTGCGCTCTGTCATGGGCCGGATGGACCGGCACCAGGACAAGAAATTCGCGCATCTGGGGCCGCTGAAGACCTGGCGCCTGCCCTGACCCTAGTAGGCGTGGGGTTTGCCGTCCCAGGTCTCGAAACACCCGGTGGTCGCCATATCCAGCGCCGCGAAACGGGCGCGCAGGCCGGCCGCGGCCACCGCCACCGGGATCTCGGCCGAGGCGCCGCCCATGTCGGTCTGCACCCAGCCGGGGTGGTAGATGCCGACGGCGATGCCCTCGGCCCGCAGGTCAGTCGCCAGGTTGCGGCCAAGGTTCAGCGCCGCCGCCTTCGAGGCGCGGTAGGCATAGCTGCCGCCCGGCGCGCGGGTATGCGAGGCCATCTGGCTGGAGAGGATGGCGATGCGCGCAAGGCCCCCGGCGGCGGCGGCGCGCAGGTTCGGCAGCAGCGCCTGCACGGTCAGGAACACGCCGGTCACGTTGACCGCGAAGCTTTCGGCCCAGATCTCGGCGGGGTAGCCATCCTCCAGCCGCTGGCCCTTGTCGGCATAGACGCCGGCATTGCAGACCAGCGCTCCGATCGGCCGCCCCGCCAGCCGCGCGGCAAGGTCGCGGTGGCTGGCCGGATCGGTCACGTCGAGCAGCTCCAGCCCCGCTTGCCCGCTGCGGGCGGTGCCGATGGCTTCGGTGCCTTCCGCGCGGTAGCCGTCCAGCAAGGCACGGCCGATGCCGCGGTTTGCGCCGGTGATCAGGATTGTCATGGGGATTCCTTGTCGTTCGCGCCGGTCAGTTGGTCTTGCGGCCGGGCATGAATGGCAGCGGCGCCACCGGCACGCCATCCTCGATCAGCTTCCTGGCCTCGTCCAGCCGCGCCTCGCCATAGATTGCGCGGTCGGGCGCATCGCCGTCATGGATCGCCCGCGCCTCGCTGGCGAAGTTCATGCCGACATATTCCGAGTTCTCCTCGACCTTGCGCCGCAATTCCGCCAGTGCCGTCTCGGCCGGGGTCGCGGTCGATAGGGGGCGGTGCGCCTGCTCTGGAGCCGCGCTGCGGGCGGGGCGCAGGGCAGGGGCCATCAGCGACTTGGTGACCTCGGTCACGCCACAGGTGGTGCAGGACAGATGCCCCGCGCCCGCCAGCCGGTCGAAGGCCTCGGCCGACTGGAACCAGCTTTCAAAGCTGTGGCCGTTGGGGCAGGTCAGGGCGTAGCGGATCATTCGGGACACTCGGGCCCGTGCCTCGGCACCTGCCGGGCGGGCAAGCCACAGGTAACGGTTTGATGGCGAAATTCAAGCGCCGGCGTTGACGGGCCCGCCCGGCCTTCGGTCGCGCGCCCTCATCTGCCCGCATCCGGCGGAACGAACCCGGCCAGCATCTGCGCCAGCTCCGGCTCTGCCACCTTCAGCGCCGCCTTCTTCGGGGCGAACCACTTGCGCCGGCGCTGGCCCTTTTCCGGGAACTGCCCGGCCAGCCGTTCCACCCGCAGCGGATAGACCTCGACCAGGCAGGGCACGGCGAGGCGGGGGCCAAGCGCCTTGGCATAGGAATAGGCGCCCTCGGGCACCTGCGCGGCATGGCCCTGGACCCCGGCCTCTTCCCAGGCCTCTTGCGCCGCGCATTCGGCGGGCGAGCGGCCCGGCATCGGCCAGCCCTTGGGGATGATCCAGCGCCCGGTATCGCGGCTGGTGATCATCAGGATCTGCAAGCGGCCCCGCTGCGCCCGATAGCAGAGCGCGGCATATTGCACCCGCTCCGCCAGCGGAGCGGTCGGGGTTATGCCTTCGGCTGGCCCAAAAGGGGCCTTGATCCGTTCCGAAACTGTCATCTCTGCCCGATCCTTGGCGAACTGCCGTTCGGCACGTTTCGCCACGCCGAAACCATAGCACAGACAGGGCAGAATGCGACGGAAGAGCCCGGTTCGGGCGTGAAAAAAACCGTATAGCACAGGAAATGGGCGGCAGTGGCGCCGGAGTGGCCGGCGCGGGTCAGCGGGCGGGCGGAAGCGCCGCAGCGCCGGCGGCCAGGATCGCCGACTGCAGCGCGGCCCGCGCCCTATCCGCGCCGGCAGGGGCCAGCGCGCGGCGCGCGGCGGCGGCAAGCCGGGCCTGCCCGCTTGCGTCCAGAGCGCCTGCCGTGGCGGCAAGGCTGGCGGCATCCGTCACCAGCCGCGCGGCGCCCGCGTCCTGCAGCGCCGCATAGGCCTCGGCGGCGTTGCCGACATGCGGGCCGTGCAGGATGGCCGAGTCCTGCGCCGCGGGCTCGAACGGGGTATGGCCGCCCTTGTCCACCAGCGAGCCGCCGACGAAGGTGATGCCGGCCAGCGCATACCACAGCGGCATTTCGCCCATCGTGTCCGCCAGCAGCACCGGGGCTTGCGGCCCCGGAAGCTCGGCCTGCGAGCGCCGGGCATGGCCAAGCCCCGCCGCGGCAATCAGCGCCGCCACCTCGCCGGCCCGGCGCGGATGGCGCGGGGCGAGGATCAGCCGCCAGGCCGGGTCGGCCTGCCAAAGCTGCGCGAAGGCTTCCAGCACCGGCGCCTCCTCGCCTGCGTGGGTGGAGGCGGCCAGCAGCGTGCGCGGCCGGTCGAACAGCGGCGCGAGGCCGGACAGCTCGGCCGGGACCGCCGGTGCCAGCCCGGCCTTGAGGTTCAGCGCCGGGCCGATGCGGTCTGCTTGCAGGCCCAGCTGGCGGAAATGCGCCTCGGACGCGGCGTCCTGCGCCGACAGCAGGTGGATGGCCCGCACCAGCGGCCGGGCCAGCGAGGGCAGCCGCGCCCACCGCCGGGCGCTGCGCGCCGACATCCGCGCGCCGATGACCAGCACCGGGATGCCGGCCTTTGCGCAGGCGGCAAGGCGGTTCGGCCAGAACTCATTCTCCACCACCACCAGCGCCGCCGGCCGCGCCCGGGCCAGGAACCGGCGCAGCACCAGCCGGTGATCGAGCGGCGCCAGCGCCACCGTCACCCCCGGCAGCGCCCAGCCTTGCACCATCTTCCGCGCGGTCAGGGTGTTGGCCGTCACCAGCACCCGCAGCCCCGGCGCCTCGGCGATCAGCGCGGCCAGCAGCGCCCGGGCCGAGGTCAGCTCGCCATTCGAGGCGCCATGCAGCCACAGGACCGGGCCCGCTGCCCGCGGCGCCCGCCCCAACCGCTCGGCCAAGGCGCCCGCGGGCTCGGCCCCGCGCAGGCGGCGCCAGAGCAGGCGCAGCACCATGAGCGGGGCGAGGAGCGAGACGAGCAGGCGGTAGAGGGGCACGGGGCCTCCGGCGGCTGAGGGGCCTTGTGGACCGGGCCCGTTGCCGGCAGGTTTGCCGCGAAACGCCGCCCGAGGGAAGGGCCGCGGGCAAGAGGCGGGGCAGGGGCATGGCCGGATGGGCAGAATTCGCGGCGGCGTTGGCGGCATTCTTGCTGTCACACGCGCTGCCCTCCTTGCCCGGGGCGCGGGGCGAACTGGTGGCGCGGCTGGGCAAGCGCGGCTATGGTGCCGGGTTCGGCGTCCTTTCCACCCTGCTGCTGGTCTGGCTGATCGTGGCGGCAGGGCGGGCGCCGCTGGTGCTGCTGTGGGACCAGATGCCGTGGATGCGCTGGGTGCCCAATGCGGTGATGCCGGCCGTCTGCGTGCTGGCGGCGCTGGCGATTGCCGCGCCGAACCCGTTCAGCTTTGAAGGCCGGGTGCGGGGCTTCGATCCGGCGCGGCCGGGGGTGGCCGGGCTGACGCGGCACCCGCTGCTTTGGGCGCTGCTGCTGTGGTCGCTGGCGCATCTGCTGGTGAATGGCGATCTGGCGCATGGGGTGCTGTTCGGCGGCTTTGCCGCGATGGCGCTGGCGGGAATCGCGCTGCAGGACGCGCGGCATCGCCGGGTTTGGGGCGCGGCGGAGTGGGCGCGGCTGTCCCCGCGGGCCTCGGCACTGCCGCTGGCTGCGCTGGTGGCGGGGCGCTGGCGCCCGGGCTGGCCGGGGCGCGGCACGCTCTTGCGCGGGGCCGCGGGGCTGCTGGTCTGGGCGGCGCTGTGGCAGCTGCACCTGCCGGTGATCGGCGTCAGCCCGATGCCTTGAGTCCATCCGGCAGCTTGACACTCCGCCCCGCGCGAGGCTGCATCGGCGGCAGCCTTGACTGGAGCCTGCTGCCGATGATGCTTGCTGCCCTTTGCCCGGACCAGACCCAGGATTGCGACAGCGCCCTCGCCGCGCTGGTGGACCGGCTTGCCCTTGAAGGCCGCCGCCCGGTTGGCGCCGTCCAGCTGCCGCAGGCGGGCGAGATCCGCGCCATGGACCTGCGCCTGCTGCCCTCGGGTCGGGTGCTGCGCATCTCGCAGGACCTGGGCGCGGGCGCGCAAAGCTGCCAGCTCGATCCGGGCGCGCTGGAGCAGGCGGTGGCACTGGCCGAGGCGGCACTGGCTGCCGGACCCGCCGATCTGCTGGTGGTCAACCGCTTTGGCCGGCAAGAGGCCGAGGGCCGCGGCTTTGCCGCGCTGATCGGCACCGCGCTTGCGGCGGACATGCCGGTGATCGTCGGGCTGTCGCCGAAGTTCCGCCCGGCCTTCGAGCATTTCGCGGGGGATCTGGCGCAATGGCTGCCTGCCGATCCGGTGGCGCTGCTGGACTGGTGGGCGCGGGGGCCCGTCGCTGCCTGAAAAGGCGGGGCGCAGTATGGCGCCGGGGGCGTGGTGCCGGCCGCAGATGGGACAGAAGCTCGCCTGCCATTTCGTCGGCTGCGGCGTGAAACCGGGAAAACCGCCGCATTCTTCATGCCATCGCGCCCGATTGACATGCAACCGGCACCATCGCCGGAACAACGCCAGATGCGCGGTGGGGTTCCTGGATCGCCGGGCAGCTGGCGAAGACCTGCCATTTGCCGCACAGCCCCTTGATCGGCGCCATATGGCATCCATATACCATCCACACGGATGGAGAACCTGCCATGGGCGACGTCAGACAGCTGCGAGAGAAGCAGGCCGACAGCGAGAAGATCACCATCAACCTTGGTTATGTGGACCTCGGCCGCATCGACCTGCTGGTGCAGGAGGGGTTCTATTCCAACCGCAGCGACTTCATCCGCGCCGCAATCCGCCGGCAGCTGGATGGCCATGGCGATGCCGTGGAGAAATCCATCGAGCGGCACACGATGGAACTCGGTCTGCGCGACTATGGCCGGGCAGAGCTGGAACGGCTGCGCGCGGCGGGCGAGGTGCTGCATGTCAAGGTCGTCGGCCTGGCGCGCATCGCCGCCGATGTCACGCCGGAACTCGCCCGGGCCACCATCGGTTCGATCACCGTCCTCGGCGCGCTTCAGGCCCCGGCGGACATCAAGCAGGCCCTGGCCGACCGCATCCGGTAGCGGCGCCCATGCAAGGACAGATATCATGATCGACTTCCCCACAGGCGCATGGCGCAAGGCGACCGGGGCCGCGCGCAGCCTGCGCCTCTCCTCGGCGCAGGAGCTTGTCACCCGCACGCTGGCCCGGCACGGGCTGGCGCCGGGCGGATCGGCCCCGGAGGGCGCCACGCAGAAGGCCCCCGGCGGCCTGCCCGAGGCGCTGGCGGCGATGCTGGCGCGCAAGCCGTGGGGAGCGCGGGCGGCCCCTGCCGAAAACCCGGCCGGGGCCAGCTTTGCCGAAGGCAGCTTCAACTGCGCTGCCGGCAGCCGGGCCTATCGCCTCTATGTGCCGGCATCGGCGCATGAGGGTGTGACCGGGCTGGTGGTAATGCTGCATGGCTGCACCCAGACGCCCGAGGACTTTGCCGCCGGCACCGGGATGAATGCGCTGGCAGAGCAGCATCGGCTGGTGGTGCTCTACCCGCAGCAATCGCGCGGCCATAATGCGCAATCGTGCTGGAACTGGTTCAGCCGCGGCGACCAGCGGCGGGACCGAGGCGAGCCGGCGATCCTGGCGGGCATGACCCGCGAGACCATCGCCCGCCACGGCATCCCCGAGGGCCGGGTCTTCGTCGCCGGGCTTTCCGCCGGGGCGGCGATGGCGGTGATCCTGGGCGAGACCTATCCCGACCTCTTCGCCGCCGTCGGCGCGCATTCGGGCCTGCCGATGGGGGCCGCGTCCGACGTGCCTTCGGCCTTCGCGGCGATGGCGGGGCAGGAGCCCGCCGGCCGCAGCGCAAGGCCCGCCGCCAATGACGATGCGGCGCCGGTCCGCACCATCGTCTTCCACGGCAGCGCCGATGCCACCGTCCACCCGTCGAACGGCGAGAGGATCGCCCGCGCTGCGCTGGACCGGGGCCCGCGGCAGGCCGTGCAGACCGAGGATAGCGGCAGCGCCGGCGGCCGCGCCTTCCGCCGCAGCACGACCCTTGGCGAGGGCGGCACCGGGATCGTCGAGCACTGGATCGTCGAGGGCATGGGCCATGCCTGGTCGGGCGGGCAGCCGGGCGGCAGCTACACGGACGCCCAGGGGCCCGATGCCAGCGCCGAGATGATCCGCTTCTTCCTGGCCGGCCGCGACGCGACCTGACCCGCGGCCTTCGCTGCAACACCGGCGGCGGCACCCGAAAACTTCGGGGCCGTTTCACAGGACTGTCACCTCGGGCCGCTAGCGGTCGGGGCCAATGCAACGTTATGCCAAGGTCCGCCATGAACCCGAAGATCAGCCGCCTGTCCGTTTTTTCCCTTGCCCTTTGCGGCCTTGCCTCGGGCCTGCCGCTGGCGGCGCAGGCGCAATCTGCCTGCGTGCCCGATGCTCCCGTCTCGGGCGACTCCGTGGTCTGCACGGGCGCGGGCGATGGCATCCGCGATGACGCGCTGGACACGGTCACCATCGACGTGGCCACGGGTGCCGTGGTTTCGAGTGCCACCGACATCGTCTTCGAGCTGAATGACGACGTCACGCTGACCAATGCCGGAACCATCTCGTCGGACGGCGATCATGCGGTGCAGCTGAACGATGGCGGCACCGTCACCAACACGGGCACGATCACCAGCACCGATGGTGACGGCATCAACGCCAACAGCAACACCATCGTCACCAATGCCGGCATCCTCACCGGCAGCGACGAGGGCCTGCAGATCGAGGAGGACAGCAGCGTTGCCAATACCGGCAGCATCACCGGCGGCGACCGCGGCATCGATGGTGACGACTTCACCGGCATCGTGATCGAGAACAGCGGCAGCATCACTGGCAGCGGCAGCGATGGCATCCGGGTCGGCGCCGACGCGGTGATCGGCAACTCTGGCACCATCACCGGCGCCGACGAGGGCATCCAGCTGGAGGCGGGTGGCAGCATCGTCAACTCTGGCGCGATCACCGGCGCCGACCGCGGCATCGATGCCGACGGCTTCGCGGATGTCGTGCTGGTGAACAGCGGCAGCATCACCGGGACCGGCAGCGACGGCGTGCGGCTTGGCGAGGCGGCGCAGATCGACAACTCCGGCACCATCACCGGCGGCGATGACGGCGTGCAGGTGGGCGCGAACAGCTCCGTGACCAACACCGGCACCATCACCGCGCTTGGCGGCGAAGGCGTCAACGGCAACGAAGACGGCGTGCGGATCGAGAATTCGGGCACGATCACCGCGCTTGACGACGGGCTCAACCTCGCCGACGACGCCTATGTGCTGAACACTGGCACCATCCTCAGCGATGGCACCGAACAGGACGGGGTCGATCTCGACAGTGGCACGGTCATCAACCACGGCACGATCCTGTCGCTGGCGCTGCTCGATGGCGACGGCATCGACTTTGACGCGGGCGCAACCGCGGCGGGCTTCGTGCTGAACACCGGCCTGATCGAGGGGGTGCGCGGCGTCAATGCCGACGACCTCGACACCCAGTCGCAGACCGTCACCAATTACGGCACCATCACCGGGACCAGCGGCACCGCGATCTTCCTTGCCGGGGGCGACGACGTGCTGGAAGTGGCGAGCGGGTCGCAGATCAACGGCGCCATCGACCTTGGCGACGGCACCGACACCTTCCGCCTGCTCTCGCCGATGCATGGCGCCTTCACCTTCCTCAGCGCGGCCGAGATCGTCGATGACGGTGGCAATCCGCTGATCGTGTCGGCCGACGGGCTGCAGGCGGTGGCGGTCGATCCCGAGGTGACCTCGGCGGGCGACACGCTGGCGGCCTTCGGGCTGACCTCGGTGCTGGGCACGGCGCTGGAACTGGCCGAGGGCGCGCCGGGCTTTGCCGCGCGGCTGAGCCAGGGCGACGAGCGGGACGAGGCTGAAGGCGTGCTGCGCCATGGCTTCGAGCTGGGTGATGGCACGGTGCTGTCGGTGATCGGCGGCGTGATGTCGAGCGAGACCGAGCACATGACCAACGGCGTGGACGTGGACTACCGCATGGCGCTGGTGGGTCCGGCGGCCAGCCGTGATGTCGGCCGCGCGCGGGGAACCGTGCTGGGCTTTGTCGGCCGCAGCGAGACCGGCTATGACTCCGCGACGCAGACCGGCAATGGCGATGCCGATGGCACGCTTTACGGGCTCGCCGGCCGCTTTGCCTATGGCGCGGGGCAGCTTGGTCCGCGCGGGCTCGACCTCGCGCTTTCGGCCGGGATCGGCTGGCATGACATGAGCGACTTCACGCTGTCGGAGCTGGGAGAGATCGAGGGGCGCACCCCGCGCACCGGCTTTGCCCGGGTCGAACTGGGCCAGAGCGTCGATGTCGGGGCCGGCACGCTGCGCGCCCTGGTGCGGCTGACCCATGTCTCGGGCGGTGGCGACGCGTTCACGCTGCGCGCGCTTGGTGGCAGCACCAGCTTTGACGGGACCGGGCTGGACAGTGAGACCATCGGCGGCATCGGCGCCGAATACCTGCAACCGCTTGGCGGCGGCAGCGCGATGCGGCTGCGGCTGGTGGCCGAGGGCACCGACGCGGATGATCTTGCGGTGGGCCTCGGCCTCGGCGTGAGCTTCTGAGGCCAGGCGCCTCATGTGATGGCCCCGCGGCGCGGGGCCATCGCCCGCGGCTCGCCTGCTTGGCGCGCCAGGGCCGGGGTGCGGCATCTCGGCAGCCGGCCGGGGGTGTCGCGCCCTCGCCTCCGGCCCGCCAACCGGCTATGCTGCATCGCAGCAAGGAGGCGCCGTGACCGTGTTCGTGATCCTTTTCGCGCTGGGGCTGCTGATCCTGGGGGCCTGGCGCGGGGCTTCGGTGCTGGTGCTGGCACCGGTGCTGGCCCTGCTTGCGGCGCTGGCCTCCGGCGCGCCGGTGCTTGCCGGCTACACCCAGATCTTCATGCAGGCCGCAGGCGGTTTCGTGATCGCCTTTTTCCCGCTTTTCCTGCTGGGCGCGCTGTTCGGCAAGGTGATGGAGGCTTCGGGCGCTGCCTCGCGCCTTGCCTCGGCCATCGCCTCGGCGCTTGGCCCGCGCAAGGCGATCCTGGCGGTGGTGCTGGCCTGCGCGGTGCTGACCTATGGCGGGGTCTCGCTGTTCGTGGTGGCCTTCGCCGCCTGGCCGCTGGCCCGGGCGCTGTTCGCGCAGACCGGCCTGCCGGCGCGGCTCATCCCCGCCACCATCGCGCTTGGCGCCTTCACCTTCACCATGACCGCCCTGCCGGGGACGCCGTCGATCCAGAACGCGATCCCGATGCTCACCTTCGGCACCACGCCCTTTGCCGCGCCCGGGCTCGGCCTGATCGCCGGCGCGGTGATGCTGGGGCTCGGGGTGCTGTGGCTGCAGATGCGCACGCGCAGACTGGCCGGCGAGGCGCCCCCGGATGCGCCCGAGATCGCGGCGCAGGGCCGGCCGATGCCCCTGGTGGTGGCGCTGGTGCCGATCCTGTCGGTTGCAGTGGTCACGCTGGCGATGGGCAGCCTGGTGCTGCCGGCGCTGGACACCGGCTATCTTGCGCTGCCCGAATATGGCACAACCGATCTGGCGCGGGTCAAGGGGCTGTGGTCGGTCATCACCGCGCTGGCCGTGGCGCTGGCACTGGCGCTGATCCTCAGCCGCCCGCCCCGGCTCATGGAGGCCCTGAACGAGGGCGCCGAATCCTCGCTGCTGCCGCTGTTCAACACCGCCAGCCTTGTCGGCTTCGGCGCCGTGATCGCAACGCTTCCCGGCTTCGAGCTGTTGCGCGCCAGCCTCGAGGGGCTGTCGGGTGGCAATGCCCTGATCTCGGCGGCGCTGTCCTCGGGGGCGCTCGCGGGCATCACCGGCTCGGCCTCGGGCGGGATGTCGATCGCGCTCGACGTGCTGGGGCCCTCGCTGATGGCACAGGCGGCGGCGCAGGCCATCGACCCCTCGCTTCTGCACCGGGTGGTCGCCGTCGCCACCGGCGGGCTCGACACCCTGCCCCATAACGGCGCGGTGATCACCCTGCTGGGGATCTGCGGCATGACCCACCGCCAGGCCTATGGCGACATCTTCGTGGTGGCGGTGCTGGTGCCGACGATTGCCTGCGTGCTGATCATCGGGCTGGGGATGGCATTCGGCAGCTTCTGACCCTTTGCTCTTGCATCGCGGGCCGGCTCAGCCGTTCTCATCCGCAAGCGCGTGGTCCTTCAGGTCCAGCACATCCTCGTCGCTCTGCTCCCAGTCGCGGCGTTCGGCGTCGCTGGCCCGCGGCGAGAAGAGGCCGGTGACGGCGTAGAAGATCCCGATCAGCGGCGAGGTCCAGCAGGCAAAGGCGAGCGGGATGTAGAGCAGGTTCTGCAACTCGCCCGACATGATCCCGAGGCCGAGCGCCGAGATCACGAAGGCGCCGCCGGCATTCCAGGGGATCAGCGGGCTCATCAGCGTGCCGCCCTCTTCCACCGCCCGGCTGAGGTTCAGCGTCGAATACCCCATGCCGCGATACAGCGGCGCATACATCCGCCCCGGCAGCGCAATGGAGATATAGGGATCGCCCGCCACCAGGTTGGTCGCGAAGGCGGTGCCGATGGCCGAGCTTTGCACCGCGGCGAAGCTTTTCACCCGGCCGATGATCGCCTGGATGATCGCCTCGAGGCAACCTGTCCGCTCCAATGCGCCGCCAAAGCCAAGCGCGATCAGCATCAGCGAGATGGTCCACATCATCGACTGGATGCCGCCGGCATTGAGCAGGCTGTCGATATCGGCGACGCCGGTCTCGATGGCATAGCCCGATTGCGCATAGGTGAAGACGTCGTGGACGCCCTCGCCCTGCAGGAAGATGGCGATCAGCGCGCCGGCCAGCACGCCCGCGAAGAGCGAGGGCAGCGGCGGCTTGCGCATCAGCGCCAGCGCGATCACGATCACCGCGGGCAGCAGCGGCAGCCATCCCAGCACGAACTGCCCTGCCAGGCGGTCGGTGATCCGCTCGATGGCGCCAAGCGAGGTATCTCTCGGCTCGATCAGCGCATAGCCCGCGATCAGGTAGATTGTCAGCGCGATCAGCATCGCCGGGATCGTGGTTGGCAGCATGTTGCGGATATGGTCGAAGACCGTGACCCCGGTCACCGCCGGGGCAAGGTTGGTCGTGTCCGACAGCGGCGAGATCTTGTCCCCGAAGAACGCCCCCGACACCACCGCGCCGGCCGTCCAGTAGGGCGGGATGCCGAAGCCCGCGCCGATGCCCATCAGCGCAAGACCGATGGTGCCGACCGTCCCCCAGCTTGTGCCAAGCGACAGCGAGACGACCGCGCAGAGGATCATCGCGGCAGCGAGGAAGATCGAGGGGTTCAGCAGCACGAGTCCGTAATAGATCAGTGTCGGTACCGTGCCGGACGCGATCCAGACGCCGATGATCATGCCGACCACGATCAGCACGGCGAGCGACGGCATCGAGACATGGATGACATGGAAGATGCCGGCGCGGATATCCATCCAGGCCATGCCGCGCAGCACGCCCAGCAGGCTGGTGATGGCCAGGCCGCAGATCAGCGGGATATGGGGGGTGAAGTCCCCGTAATAGAACAACTGCAGCGCCAGCAGCCCCAGCGTCAACACCACGGGAAGCAGCGCCAGCGGCAGCGATGGCAGGCTGCGCGGCTGGCTCTCCTGCATCGTCTCCATCGCCATCCTGCGCCCCCCGTGTTTTCCATGCCGACGGGGTGAAACCCGAGGCTGACGCAGTTGGTTCCGCGGCCGGCGCGGCTTCGGGCAGCTTTTTCCGGATGCCCGCCGTCCCGGGTGCCCCAGGCGCGGCTATCGACCGCAGCGACGACCTGGGCAGGGGGCGCAGCTTGGGAAGGCTCCGCAAGCCGCTTGCAAGGCTGGGGGGATGGGGCGAGAGCGGGCCTTGGAGCCGCGGCCGGCAGCCACAAGGCGCGCCGCGCGAATCCCGCTGTTCGATCTGCTCGCTGACCCGGGCAAGCGCACCGGCGAAGTCCCTGAAAACCTTGGAGGCGGGTACCGGAATCGAACCGGTCTTCACGGATTTGCAATCCGCTGCGTAACCTCTCCGCCAACCCGCCGCCGGAGGTGTGCCGCACTTATACCATGGCTGCGGGCCGTGCAAGCGCCTCGCGCGCGGGGCCGGCGCCTTGGGAGGTTGTGCCGGCTGCGCCACGCCTCTGCGCCCCTGCACTGACGGCGCTGCAAGCGCCGTTGCCGCGCCTGCGGTTCTGTGGCAAGACAGTTGCAGGAAATTCAGACCGAAGAGTTCACTCATGGCTGACTACGCACAGCGCCGCACGATGATGGTCGATACCCAAGTCCGACCCAACGACGTGACCAAGTTTCCCATCATCGAGGCGATGCTGGCCATCCCGCGCGAAAGCTTCGTTCCCGCCGCGCTGCGCGAGGCCGCCTATGTCGGCGAGAACATCGTCATCGGTCCGCGCCGCGTGGTGCTGGAGGCGCGGACGCTGGCCAAGCTGCTCGATGCGCTCGACATCCAGCCGACGGAACTGGTGCTCGATATCGGCTGCGGGCTTGGCTATTCGGCGGCGGTGATCGCCCGGCTTGCCGAGGCGGTCGTCGCGGTCGAGGAGGAAGAGGTCCTGGCCGCCGAGGCGCAGGCGGTGCTGTCGGAGGCCGGCGCCGACAATGCCGCGGTGATCGCGGGGCCGCTGGCGGCAGGCGCTGCCAAGCACGGGCCCTATGACGTGATCACCATCGAAGGTGCCGCCGAAGTGGTGCCCGAGGCGATCGTGGCGCAGCTCAAGGACGGCGGCCGCATCGCCTGCATCTTCATGGAAGGCGCCCTCGGCGTCGCGCGCGTCGGCCACAAGTCGGGCGGTGCGGTGACCTGGCGCTTTGCCTTCAACGCATCGGCCCCGGTGCTTCCGGGGTTCGAGAAAGGCCGCGGCTTTATTCTGTAAGGCTGCATTGCTGCAACTGGCGCGACGGAAACTCGCGCCGGCTGCGTGACAGACGCGGGGCGCAAGACGCAAAGCGCGAGCCTCGCCTTATGGCGAACCGGAAACCCGGCAGAACAGGACGCAGAGATGGCATATCAGGCAAGACGGACCGGGTGGCGGGCAGGCGCCCTTGCAGTGGGGCTGGCGCTGGCGATGGCGGCCCCGGCCCGGGCAGAGACGCTCGCCGATGCGCTGGTCTCGGCCTATCGAAACTCCAACCTTCTGGAACAGAACCGTGCGGTGCTGCGCGCCACCGACGAGGACGTGGCCGGCGCCATCGCCGCGCTTCGCCCGGTCTTCGCCTTCGTCGCCGAGTCGGGCTATGCGCGCACCGTGATGACCAGCGCGCATTCGGCCTCGATCGGCCTCAGCGCCTCGTTGACGCTGTTCGACAGCGGCCGCTCGCAACTGGCGGTGCAGATCGCGCAGGAAAGCGTCCTGGCCGCCCGCGAGTCGCTGGTGCAGGTCGAGCAGGGCGTGCTGCTGGATGCGGTCAGCGCCTATTTCGACGTGCGCTCCGCGACCGAACAGGTGGCGATCAACGAGAACTCGGTCCGGGTAATCGGCGAGGAACTCCGCGCCGCCGAAGATCGCTTCGAGGTCGGCGAGGTGACGCGCACCGACGTGGCGCTGGCCGAGGCGCAGCTTGCCGCCGCCCGGGCGGCCGCGGCCGCGGCTTCGGGCAATCTCAGCGTCGCGCGCGAGGCCTACAAGGCGGCGACCGGCCATTATCCGGCCGCGCTGGCCCCGGCGCCGCGTGCCCCGGCGCTGCCGGCGACGCTGGACGAGGCCAAGGCCATCGCCCTGCGCACCCATCCCTCGCTGCGCGAGGCTCAGCGCCAGGTGACGGTGTCGGAACTGCAGGTTCGCCTTGCCGGCGCGCAGCGCGGTCCCAGCGTCGATGCCTCGGTCCAGGTGGGCCGCAATGACGAGGCAGAGGACACGATGTCGGCGGGCGTGAACCTGTCGCAACCGATCTATTCGGGCGGCGCGCTGTCCTCGCTGCATCGCCAGGCGATTGCCAGCCGCGATGCCTCGCGCGCCGCGCTGCTGCAGTCGGGCGTGACCATCGGGCAATCGGTGGGCGAGGCCTGGTCGGCCATCGCCGTGGCCCGCGCCCAGATCGGGGCCACCGACGAGCAGATCCTCGCCGCGACCGCCGCCTATGAGGGCGTGCGCGAAGAGGCCAACCTCGGCGCCCGCACCACGCTGGACGTGCTCGACGCCGAGCAGGACCTGCTGGATGCCCGCGCCACCCGGATCGATGCCGAGGCCAATCTGCAAGTATCGATTTATTCGCTTTTGGCCTCTATGGGTCTGTTGACCGCAGAGCATCTGAACCTCGGGATCCCGACCTATGACCCCGCCGCGTATTACGAGGCTGTCAAGAACGCGCCGCTTACGAGCACGCGCGGCAAGAGCCTCGACCGCGTGCTGCGTGCCATCGGGCAGGAGTGACTGGCGGCAGGGAATGACCGGCGCTCGCCGGTTCTGCCGGAGCCGGTCGCGCCAAGGTTGTCTTGTGGCGCGGTCGGGGCTACCCTTGGCCAACCGCAGAAGGGAGCATGATGTCTGACCCGATGACCAAGGTCGAAATCGAGGATGTTCTGTCCTCCATCCGCAGGCTGGTGTCCGAAGATCAGACCGGCGCGCGGGGCAGCAGCCCGCGGGCGGAGCCACTGCGCCCTGCCGCCATGTATCCGCGCCCGATGCCGAGCGCACCCCCGCCCGCCGCTTCCTCGTCTGCCGAACCTTTGGCCGCCGAACCCCAGCCGGCAGAACCTGAGACGGCAGAACCTGAGACGGCTGAATCCGAGACGGCGGCCCGCGACGTGGCCCGCCTCGCTGCCGAAGACCTGTCGCAGGATCTGCAGGGTGCCGAGCTGGAGGGTGCCGAGGCGCAAGATGACGGGGTGCAAGATGACGGCTCCGGCCTCGCCGAGCCCGTGCCGGCGACTGAACCCGACCTTGCGGAGCAGGCGCCCGAACCGGAGCCGCAGCCCGATCCGCTGGTGCTGACCCCGGCGCTGCGCGTGGCGCGGCCGGATGCGGCCAGCCTGCGCGCCAGCCTCGAGGAGACCATTGCCGAGCTCGAGGCGGCGATCTCGGGCTCGGACGGCGAGTGGGAGCCGGATGGCGGCGAGATGGCGCAGATGCCGATCGAGCTCGACGCCTTCGCGGCCAGTCTGGTTGCGGCGGTCTCTGCCGGCCCGGCGACGGCGGAGGCGGAGCCTGCGATGGAAGCTGTGCCAGAGGAGGGGGCCCCGATGGATGCCGAGTCGCAGGACGCGGGCGATGTTGGTTTGCCAGGGCTCGATGCTCTGCAAGAGGATGTGCCGTTCGCCAAGGCGGAGGGTTTGGCCGGGGGGGCAAGCCCGGTCCGGCTGGTGACGGATACCGGCGATGCCCGGCCCGAGGGGCTGTGGAGCCAGTATCCCGAGACGATGGAATGGGCGGCCCCGGGCGATCTGGCCGAAGAGGGAACACCCGAGGCCTCGACAGGGGCGGAGCTGGCCGGCGAAGCCGGTGCGGGCGAAGCATCCGCCATCGGGGAGATCGCGGAAGAAACGCGCGAGGGCGAGGGGCTGGAGCTTGGCGACGAGGGGCTTGAGCTTGCGGCCGAGGGGCCCGATCAACTCGCCGCCAATCCCGACCCGGAGCCTGACCTCGCAGAGCGGTTCTGGGCCGCCGAGGCCGAGGACGCGGGCTCGGCCGAGCCGGACTTTCCCGAGGCCGGCCCCACGCGCTCGGATGCGCCCGATTGGCAGGACGAGTTCGCCGGCGATGGCAAGCCTCGCCGCCTGCATCTGGCGGGCGGGCTCGGCTGGGGTGCGGCGCCGCCGATCTCGGCCGCCGGTCGCGGTTGGTCGCGGGGCGAACCCGAGGACGGCGACCTGCTCGAGGCCGAGGAGGAAGATACCAGCCTCTTCGACGATGTCGAGGATGTGGTCCTGGACGAGGCGGCGCTGCGCGCGCTCGTGTCCGAGATCATCCGGCAGGAACTGCAGGGCACGCTCGGCGAGCGCATCACCCGCAGCGTCCGCAAGCTGGTGCGGCGCGAGATCCAGCGCGCCCTCGCCTCGCGCGACTTTGAATAGCCGGCGGCGCGCCGGGCGACGCTGACACCCGCACATGCAAAAACAAGACGCGCCCCCGGTGGGGCGCGTCTTGTCAGCCGTTGCGGCAGCGAAGGCGCCCGGTCAGGCGGCTTCGGCTTCTTCCAGCGCGTGCCGGCGCTCGCTCTCCTCGCGCGACAGCGCGACCGAGGTGCGGACACCCTTCGACACGAATTCCATCAGGCCCTTGACCACCCGCTCGTTCGGGTCGATCCCGGCACAGGACAGCACTTCGCGCCCGTCACGGGACCGCGCCCACCGGGCGATCTGTTCCGGCCCGTTGCCGTATTTCTTGTCATCGGCAATCGCATCATCGAGGGCGGCGAGGACGACGGCGGCGAAGAGTTTGCGCGCGCGTTGGCCTTGCTCGTAGTTGAATGCGGTGCCGTCAACGAAATCGCGCATTTTGTGTGGTCCTTTTTTATTGCTCTTGCGTCTGTTGGCGTGCGGCCGAATATGTCTAATCCCGAGTGATTCGGGGCATCCTATTTCGTATGGCTGTCATGCATGTGTTGCATGGCCCCGTGCCGCGTGTCACTAGCCCTTGGTTGCTTGCCACAAGACGCTTGGCCAGATATAGGTGCCGGCGATACGCCATCAACCAGTCCACAAGGCTTAAAGTTCCATGCCCAAGATCAACGGCAACGAAATCCGCCCAGGTATCACGCTGGAGCATGACGGGGGTCTTTGGGCCGCGGTCAAGGTCAGCCATGTGAAGCCGGGCAAGGGCGGGGCCTTTGCGCAGGTGGAGCTGAAGAACCTGCGCGACGGGCGCAAGCTGAACGAGCGCTTCCGGTCGGAAGACAAGGTGGAGCAGGTGCGGCTGGAGACCAAGGACCAGCAATTCCTGTATGAATCCGATGGGATGCTGGTGTTCATGGATGCCGAGACCTTCGAGCAGACCGAGCTTCCGGCCGACCTTCTGGGCGACCGCCGGCCGTTCCTGCAGGACGGGATGACCGCCTCGGTCGAGTATTATGGCGAGGAAGCGCTGTCGGTGCAGCTGCCGCAGAAGGTGATCTGCAAGGTGGTGGAAACCGAGCCGGTGCAGAAGGGCCAGACCTCGGCGAACAGCTTCAAGCCGGCGATCCTCGACAATGGCGTGCGCATCATGGTGCCGCCTTTCGTGGGGCAGGACGAGGATATCGTCGTGCATACCGAGCTGATGGAATATTCCGAGCGCGCATGACTTTGGCTGCGTGAACGAGGCTAGGGCCGCGCCGCAGGGTGCGGCCCTTTGCGTGTCTGGGCGCAAGGGTTAACACGCAAGGGGCGAGTCGTGCGCGTGGCGCGCGTTGCAAAACTGCCTGTGGGATGTGCAAAGCGGTTAGCGCTGCGGCGCGGTGTGTTGACGCAGCGTCCGGTGGGGCGGGGCGGGGGAGGCATACAGAACCCATGCGGAAGTCATATGTATGGCGTATGTAAAGTGAAATGGTCGGGAATGCGGGAGGTATGCCCGCGGCCCGCGTTTTCGACTTCCTGCCTTCAAGCCTTTGCCACCGTTGCGGCGGATGGTTCGGGCGGAAACAGGCGAGGCACTGCCTCGCCCCGCCCGCCGCGCGACAGTTCCCCCAGAGCCGCTGGCAGCACGAGACCGAGAGAGGCCAGCGCCCGACCTGGCGGGCGAGAAGCGCCCGCCGGGGGCGGGGCGGGCGCTGGCCGGGCCCTTTGGGGGCCCGACCGGAGAGATTAGATGTCGCGGCGTGGCGAAGGCGATGGCTTTCGCCAAGGCAATCGCCCCACCCCGCCAGCCTCACCCCGCCAGCCTCACCCCGCCAGCCGCACCCTTGCATCCCCCGCCAGCATCTCGCCCTGCGCCCGGTCGAAGCGCAGGAAGGCGATGCCCTTGCCGCCGGACTGGGTGTAGAGCGTCCCCGCCGGTTTCCCATCCGCCAGCAGCTCGGTGCCGACCGGGGCGCTCCCCTCCACCGTCACGGTGCGGAAGCCCTTGCGCAGCTCGGTCTTGTGCTTCATCCGCGCCGTCACTTCCTGCCCGACATAGCAGCCCTTGCGGAAATCGACGCCGTTCAGACGCTCGAACCCGGCCTCGAGGATATAGGTGTCGTCGGGGATCAGCTCCACGCCGGTTTCGGGGATGCAGGCGGCGACGCGGATCGCGTCCCAGTCGATGGGATCGGCGGTCTCCGGCCCCTCGGCCGCGGTATAGAGCCGCCAGCCGAGGCCCGCATCGCGCGGATCGGGCACCGCGGCCACCGGGGCGGGGCCGAGGCCACGCCAGACCTTGATCTCGGTCGGCGCGATCTGCACATCGGCGCGCAGCCGGTACATCGACAGGCGGCGCACGAAGCCCTCGGCGATGGTCTGCTTGATGTCGAGCAGGATCGCCTCCCCCTCCGGCACCAGCAGGAAATCGGCCAGATACTTGCCCTGCGCCGTCAGGAAGGCGGCATAGACCGGGCCTGCCGCCAACTTGCGGACATCGTTGCTGACCAGCCCCTGCAGGAAGTCCTCACGGTCGGCGCCGGTGATGCGGAACACCTGCCGGTCGGTGGCGCACTCGCCTGATGGTTCGGTCATCTGCCGCTCTCCCGTTCTGTCTGCGGATCATATAAGCACCGAGGCTGGGGGAAACCACCAGCCCGGGGGCCAGATGCGCGCACCGATTTCCATCGTGATCCCGACGCTGAACGCGGCGGCAGAGCTGGGGCCCTGCCTTGCGGCGCTGACCGAAGGGCTGCAGGCCGGGCTGATCCGCGAGCTGATCGTCAGCGATGGCGGCTCGGCCGATGGCACGGTGGCGCTGGCCGAGGCGGCCGGGGGCGTGCTGGTCAGCGGGCCGGCGGGGCGCGGGGCGCAGGTGGCGCGCGGGGTGGCGGCGGCGGGCGGGGCCTGGCTCTTGATCCTGCACGCCGATACGCGGCTGGCGCCGGGGTGGAGCGATGCGGTGTCCTCTTATCTTGCCGGGCCGGAACGGGCGGGCTGGTTCCGGCTGCGCTTCCGCGGCGGCGGGGTTCCGGGGCGGATCGTGGCGGGCTGGGCCAACCTGCGCTCGCGCCTCGGGTTGCCTTATGGCGATCAGGGGCTGCTGGTGCCGGCGGCGCTGCTGGCGCGGCTCGGCGGCTATCCGGCGCTGCCGCTGATGGAGGATGTGGCGGTTGCGCGGCGGCTGCGCGGGCAGATGCGGCCGCTGGACGGGGTCGCGGAGACCTCGGCGGCGCGCTATCTGGCCGAGGGCTGGCTGCGGCGGGGGGCGCGGAACCTCTGGCTGCTGGCGCGCTATCTGGCCGGGGCCGATCCTGTGCGGCTGGCGCGGGAGTACCGTTAGCCCCAGAGAACCTTAAGCCAGAAAGGCGCGGATCGCCGCCTCGAACTCGCGCGGCTTTTCGGCATGGAGCCAATGGCCGGCGCCGGGGATCTTGGCCTGCTTGGCGTTGGGGAACAGGGCCTTGATGGTCTCGCGGTGCTCGGGCTGGATATAGTCGGAGTTCGCGCCGGCGAGGAACAGGGTGGGGCCGTCGAACTGCCCCTTGGTGCCGGGCCAGCCGGTGATGCGGTCCATCTCCTCCTCCAGCAGCGCGAGGTTCAGCTTCCAGCGCGGCGGGGAGGCCTTCAGGTCCAGCGATTGCAGCAGAAAGGCGCGGGTGCCGTCATCGGGGATGGCTTCGGCGAGCTGGGCGTCGGCCTCGCCGCGCGAGGTGAGGCCCTGAAGCGGCAGCGCCTGCATGGCGCGCACCAGATGCGACTGGCTGTGGCCATAGGCGACGGGGGCGATGTCGGCGACGATCAGGCGGCGCAGGAGGGCGGGGTCGGTAAGCGCGAGCTGCATCGCGGCCTTGCCGCCCATGGAATGCCCCAGCACATCGGCGCGCCCGCCATGGGCGCGGATCACGGTTGCCAGGTCATGGGCGAGGTCCGCATAGCCATGCGCCTCGGTCCAGGGGCTGTCGCCATGGTTGCGCATGTCGACGGCGATGACCTGGCGGTCATCCGACAGGCGGCGGGCGATGACGCCCCAGTTGCGGGCAGAGCCGAAGAGGCCATGCACGATCAGCAGCGGCGGCTGGGCGGTCGGGGCGCCGTGGAGGTGGGTGGTCAGCATGGGCTGTTGATAGCGCGGGCAAGCGGGGATTTCCAGCGGCTCACGGCTGCAGTAGGGTCGGTTTCGGCGGGCAGAAGGATGGCGGAATGGGCAGCGTGAGCGTGCAGCAGATGGCGGACCGCGTGGCGGCGCTGATGGAAGAGCGGCTGCGCATCCGCGGCACCGGGCTGGCCGAGAAGCTGCGCCGCGGCGGGCGCGCCTTGCCACGGCGGATCCGGGCCGAGGCGGAACTGCTGGCGGCGGCGGCCGAGAAGGCCCGGGTGCCCAAGCTGCTGATGCAACTGGACCACGAGCGGGTGGCGGCGGCCTATGATGCCTGCGTGCGCTACCTGGCGCCCCTGGGTCGCGGGGCGCGGCTGCGGGGCTATGTGCTCGACCTCGCCGCCGCCTCGGGCTTTGCGCTGGTGGTGACGGCGGCGCTGGTGGTGGGGGTGCTGGTCTGGCGGGGGTTTTTGTAGGGCGCCTACTGGCTGACCAGCGTGACGGTCACGAAGGACACGTAGAGCAGCAGGTACCACGAGCCGCGCTTGGCGAAGCTGACCATGCGGCGCGGGTGGGGGTCATCGCCGGGTCTTCCGCATTGCGACTGTTACTGCTCCTGGCTGCGTCGACGGCAGCTAGCCTCAAGTCTCTGAAAGTGTAAGGTCGCCACGTCTACATGCCGAAAACGAGTGCGCCAGGATGCAACAGGAACAACCCAATATCTGGGAAGATGATGAGTTCATTTATATACCGGAAGAGCTCTTCAAGCATCTTCCGGAAGAGTACCGCGAGGCTGCAGAAGCTCGCAAGCAGCAAGGTGAAGATGTACTTCAGATTGCAGATGAAGACATCAAGACTCTCATCAGGCTTATCAATGCAATACCGACCACATCGAGTCTCAGCTACATCTATCACCGTTTAAGGACATCCAAATTCGAGGCAACGACAGAGTACGTGATGGAACAAGAAGTCCTCACAACTGCATTTATTGTGACTTATGGTCGCTTATTTGCCGGTGGCGATGGCGCAAGCGGCGTTCCGAAAGGGAAAATACCGGCGCACCTGAGGCCTGTTCATGACGAGATCATCCAGTTGCGGAATAAAAGGTATGCCCACAATGGTTCTCATGAGACGGTAACTCGCGGAATCAAGATCGACTTCGACGATGACGGCTTTCGAGTGCAGATGCAAATGGGTCTTGGGTCTTATATTGGTGGTAGAAACGAGTGGGAGGAACTGATCACCTTCATAGACGCGTACATGCATGAACGTCTGAAGAAAATACTCCGCCGTCTAAAGGAAAAGACAGGCTATGATTGGACGTTCCCTGAGGGGCCAGCACCTGATTGGGTGGGCAACTACGGTTAGACGAACAAGGCTGTCAACTTGGCCGACCATGCGGCCCGATCCCCGCCCTTATCCTTACATGGGCAAGCGGACCTCCGAGTCAGTTTAATGAGCGGCAGAGAAGTCAGCATAACTCCCCGCGCCAGCAAACAGCGCCCCGCAGACTCCGCCCGCCCCATTCGGGCGGAAAAAGGCGAGGCACCGCCTCGCCCCGCCCGTGCGGGACCGTTCACCAAGAGCCGCTGGCAGCATGAGACCGGATTAGGACAGCGCCCGACCTGGCGGGCGAGAAGCGCCCGCCGGGGGCGGGGCGGGCGCTGGCCGGGCCCTTTGGGGCCCGTCCGGTGACAGTGGAGAGGGCGGTGTGTGGCGAAGGCGATGGCCTTCGCCAAGGCGAGCGGGTCATGGGATCAGGTCACCCTTGGCCTGCGGCCCCGCGCCGGGAAACGCCCCGTAGGGCGCCCCGCTTTACGCCGGAAGCCGCCCCGTAGGCGCCCCCCCCGCCCTTACAGCGTCGGATACAGCGGGAACCGCGCACACAGCGCCTGGACTTCGGCGGCGACTTTCGCCTCCACCTCGGCGTTCCCGGCCTCGCCATGCGCGGCCAGCCCGTCCACCACCTCCACGATCCAGTCGGCGATCTGCCGGAACTCGGCCTCGCCGAAGCCGCGGGTGGTGCCGGCAGGGGTGCCAAGCCGGATGCCGCTGGTCACGAAGGGCTTTTCCGGATCGAAGGGCACGCCGTTCTTGTTGCAGGTGATATGGGCACGCCCCAGGGCGGCCTCGGTCGCCTTGCCGGTCACGCCCTTGGGGCGCAGGTCGGCCAGCATCAGGTGGTTGTCGGTGCCGCCCGACACGATGTTGACCCCGCCCTTCATCAGCTGGTCGGCCATCGCCTGGGCGTTCTTCACCACCTGCGCGGCATAGGCCTTGAACTCGGGCCGCAGCGCCTCGCCGAAGGCCACGGCCTTGGCGGCGATCACATGCATCAGCGGGCCGCCCTGCAGGCCGGGGAACACCGCGGAGTTGATCTTCTTGGCGATGTCGGCATCGTTGGTCAGGATCATGCCGCCGCGCGGGCCGCGCAGCGATTTGTGGGTGGTGGTGGTGACCACATGCGCGTGGGGCAGCGGCGAGGCATGGGCGGCGCCCGCCACAAGCCCGGCGATATGGGCCATGTCCACCATCAGATAGGCGCCGACCTCATCCGCGATGGCGCGGAAGGCGGCCCAGTCCCAGCTGCGGCTATAGGCGGTGCCGCCGGCGATGATCAGCTTGGGCTTGTTGGCAAGGGCGCTCTCGCGCACCGCGTCCATGTCCAGCATCTCGTCCTGCTTGCGCACGCCGTAGGAGACGACGTTGAACCACTTGCCCGACATGTTCACCGGCGAGCCGTGGGTGAGGTGGCCGCCCGAATTCAGGTCCAGCCCCATGAAGGTGTCGCCGGGCTGCAGCAGCGCCAGGAACACGGCCTGGTTCATCTGGCTGCCGGAATTGGGCTGCACGTTGGCATACTCGCAACCGAAGAGCTGCTTGGCGCGCTCGATCGCCAGCGTCTCGGCGATGTCCACATACTGGCAGCCGCCATAGTAGCGCTTGCCCGGATAGCCCTCGGCATACTTGTTCGTCATCACCGAGCCTTGGGCCTGCATCACCGCAAGGCTGACGATGTTCTCGGACGCGATCAGCTCGATCTCGTCGCGCTGGCGGCCAAGCTCCTGGGTGATGGAGCCGAAGATCTCGGGATCGCGCGAGGCGAGGTCTTCGGTGAAGAAACCGGCATCACGTTGCGAGGGGTTCATTGGGGCATTCATGGGGCGGCGTCTCCTGATGCAATGCGCAATTGGGCTGTGTCTTAGCCCGAAAGCCGCGGCCCCGGAAGCCAAGAATGCGACGCAAACGGCCGCAGGGGCGGCGGGATGGTTCTGGCATGTCTCTGGCCGCGGCCTTGCGTTTCCCATCAGCGCGGGTGAAGACTTTCGGAAACGCAACGGCGGGCAGGCGGGCCGGATGGCTGGGGCGGGGGGAAGGATCACCATGGACAGGCCGCAGCGCATCGCCTTTGCCGCGTCGGAGAGTGCCGCCGCGCAGCAGGCGCTGGGCCGGATGGTCGCGCTTTATGGCCAGCGCCCGCTGGAAGAGGCCGAGGTGATCGTGGCGCTGGGCGGCGATGGGTTCATGCTGCAGACGCTGCACGCGACGCAGGACATGGCCGCGCCGGTTTACGGGATGAACTGCGGCACCATCGGCTTCCTGATGAACGAGTACGATGACGCAGACCTGCCGGACCGGCTGGCGGCGGCCGAGCAGGAGGTGATCAACCCGCTGTCGATGCGCGCCGGCGATGTCGAGGGCCAGGTGCATCAGGCGCTGGCGATCAACGAGGTGGCGCTGCTGCGCGCCGGCCCGCAGGCGGCCAAGCTGCGGGTCAGCGTCGATGGCAAGCTGCGGATGGAAGAGCTGGTCTGCGACGGCGCGCTGCTGTCCACGCCGGCCGGGTCCACCGCCTACAACTATTCGGCGCATGGGCCGATCCTGCCGATCGGGTCCGACGTGCTGGCGCTGACGGCGATGGCGGCGTTCCGGCCGCGGCGCTGGCGCGGGGCGATCTTGCCGAAATCGGCGGTGGTGCGGTTCGATGTGCTGGAAACGGCCAAGCGCCCGGTGATGGCCGATGCCGACAGCCGCCATTCGGTGCGCGATGTGCTGTGGGTGGAAATCCGCTCGGAGCCGAAGGTGCGCCACAAGATCCTGTTCGACCCCGGCCACGGGCTGGAGGAACGTCTGACGCGCGAGCAGTTCGTGTAAAGGCGCGGCAAATGGTCGGGCGCGGCCCGGCAAGGGTTGAACCTTGCGGCGGAAGGCGACAGCTTGGCCGTGCCCTCTCCCGACAAGGATGCAGCCGATGCCGGACATGGCGACCCCCGATATGCCCGCCCCCCATGCCATGCCGGCCGCGGAGGTGCTGCTTGCCTTGCAGGCGGATGCGGCCGGCCTGACCGGGGCCGAAGCCGAGGCGCGGCTGGCGATCTATGGCCCGAACCGGCTGCCCGAGCCGGCGCAGCGCAGCCCGCTGCTGCGCTTCTTGCTGCAGTTCCACAACGTCCTGATCTATGTGCTGCTGGGCGCGGCGGCGCTGACCATCGGGCTTGGCCATTACGTCGATGCCGGGGTGATCCTGGCGGTGGTGCTGGCCAATGCGGTGGTGGGCATGGTGCAGGAGGGCCGGGCAGAGCAGGCGATGGGCGCGATCCGGCAGATGCTGGCGCCGCGGGCGGCGGTCTTGCGCGATGGCCGGCGGATGACCGTGGCCGGCGAGGCGCTGGTGCCGGGCGACGTGGTGCTGCTCGAGCCCGGCGACAAGGTGCCGGCCGACCTGCGGCTGCTGGAAGCGCGGGGCCTTGCGCTGCAAGAGGCGATGCTGACCGGCGAATCGGTGCCCGTGGACAAGGGCACCGAGGCGGTGGAGGCGGATGCGCCCTTGGGCGACCGCGCCGGGATGGCGTTTTCGGGCACTCTGGTGACCAAGGGAACCGGGCGCGGGCTGGTGGTCGCCACGGGGACTGCCACGGAAATAGGCCGCATCGGCGGGCTGCTGGCGGGGGTCGAGGCGCTGACCACGCCGCTGGTGCGGCAGATGGACCATTTCGCCCGCTGGCTGAGCCTGCTGATCCTGGTGATCTCGGCCCTGCTGCTGGCCTTTGGCTACTACGTCCAGCACCGCGACTTTGCCGAGCTGTTCATGGCCGTGGTCGGCATGGCGGTGGCGGCGATCCCCGAGGGGCTGCCGGCGGTGATGACCATCACGCTGGCCATCGGCGTGCAGGCCATGGCGCGGCGCCATGCCATCGTGCGGCGGCTGCCGGCGATCGAGGCGATCGGCGCGGTGTCGGTGATCTGCACCGACAAGACCGGCACGCTGACCCGCAACGAGATGACGGTGCGGGCGGTGCAGGTGCCGGGCGGGCGCTATGCGGTGGCCGGCGAGGGCTATGCCCCCGATGGCGCGATCACGCCGGCGGGCGGGGATCTGGGCGATCTGGCGCTGGCGGCGGCCCTGTGCAACGACGCCGAACTGCATTGCAAGGTGGGCATCTGGGGTGTCGAGGGCGACCCGATGGAGGGCGCGCTGCTGGCCTTTGCCGGCAAGGTGCTGCCCGAGGCCGCGGCCGGCTGGCAGCGGCTGGATGCCGTGCCCTTCGATGCGCGGCACCGGTTCATGGCGGTGCTGCATCAGGGCGAGGCTAGCAAGCTGGTGCATGTGAAGGGCGCGCCCGAGCGGGTGCTGGCCATGTGCCGCGACCAGTTGGGGCCGGAGGGCCCGGAGCCGATAGACCGCGCCCGCTGGCACGCTGCCGCCGAGCGCATGGCCGCGGGCGGCCAGCGGATGCTGGCGCTGGCGGTCTGCACTCCGGCGGGCGCGCGGATCGACGCGCGGCAGATCGAGGATGGGCTGACGCTGCTTGGCCTTGTCGGGCTGATCGACCCGCCGCGGCCCGAGGCGGTGGCGGCGGTGGCCGACTGCCGCGCCGCCGGCATCCGCGTCAAGATGATCACCGGCGATCATGCCGGCACTGCGGCCGCCATCGCGCGGATGATTGGGCTGGAGAACCCCTCGCGCGTGCTGACCGGCGCCGATCTGGCCGCGATGGACGATGCCGCGCTGGGCGCCGCGGTGCGCGAGACCGACGTCTTTGCCCGCACCAGCCCCGAGCACAAGCTGCGGTTGGTGATGGCGCTGCAGGCGCAGGGGCAAAGCGTGGCGATGACCGGCGACGGGGTGAATGACGCGCCGGCGCTGAAGCGCGCCGATGCCGGGATCGCCATGGGGCTCAAGGGGTCCGAGGCGGCGAAGGAAGCCGCCGATCTGGTGCTGGCCGATGACAATTTCGCCAGCATCGCGGCGGCGGTGCGCGAGGGGCGTACGGTGCAGGACAACCTGCGCAAGGTCATCAGCTTCGAGCTGCCGACCAGCGCGGGCGAGGCGCTGGTCGTGGTGCTGGCGCTGCTGCTGGGCCTCGCGCTGCCGATCACCGCGGTGCAGATCCTGTGGATCAACCTGATCACCGGCATCACGCTGGGCCTGGCGCTGGCCTTCGAGCCGACGGAAGCCGGCACCATGCGCCGCCCGCCCCGGCAGCGCAGCGCGCCGATCCTGCCCGGCGCGCTGGTCTGGCATGTGGTGCTGGTCTCGGCGCTGTTCCTGGCGGCGGTGTTCGGGATCTTCGCCTATGCGGCGGATCGCGGCCTGCCGCTGGCGCTGGCGCAGACCATGTCGATGAACGCGCTGGTGGTGCTGGAAATCTTCCACCTGTTCTTCATCCGCAACCTGCACGGCAGCTCGCTGACCTGGGCGGCGGCGCGCGGCACGCGGGTGGTCTGGGCCACGGTGATCGCGGTGACGGTGGCGCAGTTCGCCGTCACCTACCTTCCGCCGCTGCAGCGGGTGTTCGGCACGGTGCCGGTGCCGCTGGCAGAGGGGGTGCTGATCGTGGCGGTGGGCGTGGCCTTCTTCGTGCTGCTCGAGATCGAAAAGCAGATCCGGCTGGGGTTGCAGCGGGCCTGAGTCAGCCCTGGCCCTGCCCCCATCCGGCGATCTTGCGGTAGAGCGTCGAGGGCGAGACCTCGAGCACGCGGGCGGCGCGCGGCACCGATCCGCCCTGCTGGGCCAGCGTCGCCTCGATCACCCGCCGCTCCACCTCGGCCAGCGGGCGGCCGATGAGCTCGTCCATCGCCAGCGAGGCGACATGCGAAGCGCCGTTTCGCAACTCGGGCCGCGGTTCGGGGGCGGGCTGCGCGCCAAGGTCCGGTCGCAGGTCGGGCCGCAGGTCGGGCGGCAGCATCGCGGCGGTGACGATGGCGCCGTCGTTCAACACCACCACGTTGCGCAGCACGTTCAGCATCTGCCGCACATTGCCCGGCCAGGGATGGCTGCGGAACTGCGCCTTCACCTCCTCGGACAGGGCATGGAAGGCGCGGCCCTCCTCGCGGGCATAGCGGGCCAGCACATGCTGGGCGATCTCGATCACATCCTCGCCGCGGTCGCGCAGGGGCGGCAGGTGGATCGGCACCACATGCAGGCGGTAATACAGATCCTCGCGGAAGCGGCCGCGGCGCACCGCGTCCAGCGGGTCGCGGTTGGTCGCGCAGATGATGCGGACATTGACCTTGCGGGCGCGGGTGGCGCCGACCGGCTGGATGGTCGAGGTCTGCAAGAAGCGCAGCAGCTTGGTCTGCAGGTTCAGGTCCATCTCGCAGATCTCGTCGAGGAACAGCGTGCCACCATCGGCAGAGGCGGCGGCGCCCTGCTTGTCGGCGATGGCGCCGGTGAACGAGCCGCGCAGATGGCCGAACACCTCGGATTCCAGCAGCTCCGACGGGATCGCGCCGCAGTTCAGCGGCACGAAGGGGCCGGTGGCGCGGCTGGACACGTCATGCACCGCCTCGGCGCAGAGCTCTTTGCCGGTGCCGGATTCGCCGGTGATGAACACGGTGGCCATCGAGCGGGCGACGGAGCGGATCTTGGCATAGACGGCGCGCATCGGCGGCGAGGAGCCGATGAAGGCCCCCAGCGGGCCGGACTGGCCCTGCCCGGTGGCGGGGGCACTGGGCGGCGCGCCCGGCACCGCATGGGCCAGCGCGTTTTCCACGGCGTTGAGCAGGCGCGCCTCGTCGAAGGGCTTGACCAGGAAGTCATGCGCCCCGGCCCGCATCGCCGCCACGGCCTTGTTGATCGAGCCATTGGCGGTGATCACGATCACCGGCACTTCGGGCCGTTCGCCCAGCATCTCGGCCATCAGGTCGAGCCCGTCGCGGTCGGGAAGCATCAGGTCCAGCAGCACGGCCGAGGGCGTCTCGGCGCGGAAGGCGCCAAGCCCGCCGCGGGCATCGCCCTCGGTGCGGACCTTGTGGCCGGCCGAGGCCAGCACCGACTGATAGACCATCTGCAGCGAGGGCGTGTCCTCGATCAGCAGCAGGCGCCCCTGGGCCGTGGCTGCACCCGCCGCCGCGTTCATTGCGAAGCCCCGCGCCGGTCGATCTCGCGCCGCACGAACTCGATCAGCCGGTCGATCTGCGCCAGCGTCTCGGCGGCCAGCGCTTTCATCGGCCCGTCCTCGCGCCGGTGGGCGGCGGCGTTGACGGTCTCGGCCAGCGCCTGCAGCCGCTCGGCCCCGACCGCGCCGGCAAGGGCGATCAGCACATGGGTTTCCGACCGGATCGCGGCGCGGTCGGTATCGGACAGCGCCGCGACCAGCCCGCGTTCGGTCTTGCGCAGGTCGGAGTGGAGCCGGTCCAGGAGCTCGCCGCAATTGTCGGGGCCGGCGATTTCCATCAGATGCTCGAAGCGGGCGAGGTTCAGCTCCACCGTTTCCGCGGGCGGCACCGCGTCTATGACGCTATGCGCCTCGGCCCGGGCCAGCGCGGCGGTGATGGCGAGCCCGAAGGTCTCGATCCCCGGCAGCGGCTTGGCCAGGATGCCATCGGCACCCGCGGCATAGATCGCATCGCGGTTGGCGCGCAGCACATAGGCGGTAACGGCCAGCACCGGCATCCGCGCCTGCGCCCCGCCGCCCGCACGCAGGGCGCGGATCACGTCGATGCCCGACAGGCGCGGCATCTCTATGTCGATCAGCGCCAGGTCGAACTCCTCGCGCTCCAGCCAGTGCAGCGCCTCGACCCCGTCGGCGGCCAGCTCGAACTCGGCGCCCATCGCCGCGAGCATGTGGCTGATGATGGTCTGGTTGGTGATGTTGTCCTCGGCCAGCAGCACCTTGACGCGGCTGAGATCGGGCAGATCCTCGCGCACGCCGGGGATCGCCGTCCGCCAGGCCGAGGCCGGCAGCTCGAAGGCGACATCGGCGCCGCCGCCGGGGCGGTTGTGGACAGAGACGCTGCCGCCCAGCCGGTGCGCCATGTCCTGCGAGATGTGCAGGCCAAGCCCGTGGCCCGGCTTGTCCGTGCCCTCGGGCCGGCCGGCATACTGGAACAGCCGCCCCATCGCCTCGGCCGAGAAGCCGGGCCCCTCGTCATGCACCGACAGGCGCAACCCGCGATCCTCGGTCAGGCCGACATGCATCCGGACGGTGCCGACATCGGTGTACTTGATGGCGTTCGACAGGATGTTGGCCAGCACCCGTTCCAGCGCGATGCGGTCCAGCGCCAGCACCGCCGGCACCCCGGGTTCGACGGCGATGTGGAAGCCAAGCCCCTTCTCGCGGGCGCGGCCCGACCAGCGCACCTCGATGTCGTAGAGGAAGCGCGACATCTGCACATTGGTGATCTGCGGGCCGTCCATCGGCTCTTCGCCCAGCATCGCGGCGAGGCTTTCCTCCAGCAGCCGGGCCAGCACCTCGCCGGCAGCGCGCACCCGTTCCAGTTGCAGCACCGTGCCGGGGTCGATCTGGCTGTGGTCGATCAGGCGCAGCCCGCCCAGCACGTCCGACACGGCGGCGCGCAGGTCATGGCCCAGCAGCGCAAGGCGCGCGGGATCGGCCTTGCCGGAATCGGGCGGAACCGAGGACCAGACCGGCTGGTTCATGGCGCCACAGCGCCAGAACGCAACACGGGTTGGCGGAGGAGGAGCACAAGCCGAGGTTGCATGATGCCGCCGTTCTACGCCACCCCCGGCATTTCGCCAAGCTGGCAAAAGGGACAGGGGCCCGCCTGCCGTCGCGTCAACGCGGCGATGGGCCCCCAAAGGAGCCCATCTTGCAGGCATGTCAGCCCTGTGCGGGATAACCCAGCGCCTTCAGCGCCACCGCGATCTCGTCCAGCACCGCCGGATCGTCGATGGTGGCGGGCATCTTCCAGGCCTCGCCATCGGCGATCTTGACCATGGTCGCGCGCAGGATCTTGCCCGAGCGGGTCTTGGGCAGGCGGTCCACCACGCAGGCCAGCTTGAAGGCCGCGACCGGGCCGATCTGGTCGCGCACCCGTTTCACGCAATCCTTGACCACCTGCTCGGGCGTCTTCTCGGTGCCCTTGTTCAGGCACAGGAAGCCCATCGGCAGCTGGCCCTTCAGCGCGTCGCCGACCCCGATCACCGCGCATTCAGCGACATCCGGGTGCCCCGCCAGCACCTCCTCCATCGCGCCGGTGGACAGGCGATGGCCGGCGACGTTGATCACGTCATCGGTGCGCGCCATGATATAAAGGTAGCCATCGGCATCCTTGTAGCCGGCGTCCCCGGTCTCGTAATAGCCGGGGAAATGCGACAGGTAGGATTTGCGGAACCGCTCTTCGGCGTTCCACAGCGTCGGCAGGGTGCCAGGCGGCAGCGGCAGCTTCACCGCGATGGCCCCCAGCTCGCCCGCGGGCAGCGGGTGGCCGCCCTCGTCCAGCACCTGCACATCGTATCCGGGCATTGCGACCGAGGGCGAGCCGATCTTGACCGGCAGCGCCTCGATCCCCAAGGGGTTCGCGGCGATGGCCCAGCCGGTTTCCGTCTGCCACCAGTGGTCGATCACCGGCAGGCCGAGGATCTGCTGCGCCCACAGGATGGTATCGGGGTCCGCCCGCTCGCCCGCCAGATACAGCGCGCCCAGAGTGCGCATGTTGTAGTCGCGCGCCAGGATGCCGGCCGGGTCTTCGCGCTTGATGGCGCGCAGGGCGGTGGGGGCGGTGAAGAACGACTTCACCTTGTGGTTCTGGATCACCCGCCAGAAGGTGCCGGCATCGGGGGTGCCGACGGGCTTGCCCTCGAAGACGATGGTGGTGGCGCCGGCGATCAGCGGCCCGTAGCAGATATAGCTGTGCCCGACGACCCAGCCCACGTCGGACGCGGCCCAGAACACATCCCCCGCCTCGATATTGTAGATGTTCTTCATCGACCATTGCAGCGCGACCAGATGGCCGCCCGTGGGGCGCACCACGCCCTTCGGCTGGCCGGTCGTGCCCGAGGTGTAGAGGATATAGACCGGATGGTCGCCGCTGACCGGCACGCACTCCGCCGGCTCCACCCCATACTGGAAGCTGTGCCAGGCGAAATCGCGGCCTTCGGTCAGCTTGGCGACCTCCTGCTCGCGCTGGAAGATCACGCAGAAGTCGGGCTTGTGGCGGGCAAGGTCGATGGCGGCATCCACCAGCGGCTTGTAATGCACCACGCGCCCCGGCTCGATCCCGCAGGACGCGGCGATGATCGCCTTGGGCTGGCAATCGTCGATGCGGACCGCAAGTTCATGCGCCGCAAAGCCGCCGAACACGACGGAATGGATCGCGCCAAGCCGGGCGCAGGCCAGCATCGCCTCCAGCGCCTCGGGGATCATCGGCATGTAGATGATGACGCGGTCGCCCTTTTCCACGCCCTTGGCGCGCAGGGCGCCGGCAAGGCTGGCAACTCGCGCCTGCAACTCGCGGTAGGTGATGCCCTTGGTGGAATGGGTGACGGGGCTGTCATGGATGATGGCCAGCTGCTCGCCGCGGCCGGCCTCCACATGCCGGTCCACCGCGTTCCAGCAGGTGTTGACCTGCCCGTCGCGGAACCATTCGTACAGCGGGGCCTTGTCGTCGAAGAGGGCCTTCGAGGGCTTCTCGGTCCAGTCGATCGCCTCGGCGGCCTGCATCCAGAACCCCTCCGGGTCCGATTGCCAAGCCTGATAGACGTCCTTGTATGCCATAGTGTGCCCTCCTCCGCAGCCTGCGCCTAGTTAGGCAGAGCGGCGCAATCGCGCAACGATGTTACCGGCACCAGTGACCATTCGGCGCGGCTAATTTGCAGAAATGGCTTTGGAGGGCCTGCGAATTTTTGCAAAGCCCGCCGGTTGAATCGGGCGCGCGGGACAGCGCGGCAAGCTTTGCAAAATCCATGCCGCTCTTTGCGGAATCACTCGCCACCCGGCCGACTTGTCGGGCCTGCCCCTCCTGCCCGCCAGCCCGATCTGGCGGCAGATCGCGCGGAAATGCCCTTCACGCGCCCAGATGTCTCCCCCGGGCCCGGTTAATTCCGCTGCAGCCGCAGCATCGCAATTGACCGTGATCTTTCTGGTCTATCGCCTTGTCGCGGCAGGACTCTGCCTGCCGTCATTTCAGTCGACTCTGATCGATCAAATCTGGAGGGACGATCATGCACAGAAGGACCTTTCTTGGCACGGCAGCCGCCGGCCTGTTCACTTTGGGACTTTCGGCGACGGAGGCTGTTGCTGCGTCGGAAGTTCATCTCGACGAACTCATCGCCATGACGAAGAAGACCAAGCCGGAAGATCTTGCCGCGGCCAAGAAGTCCGCGGCAGAGGCGGCGAAACTGGGATGGACCTGCCCTACGCAAGGTCACCAGATGCACTGGGTCGGGAAGTGGAACCTGACCACCCACAAGGGTGAAAAGGCGCAGCTGACGATGCTGAAGGGCGGAAAGGTCAAGTACGAGAGCGGCGCAAAGCCGTGGTTCACCGAATGGGGTGCCCTTTCGGGATCGGGCAATCCCATGCTCATGGTGCTGTCCGACGGCAAGAAAGATGTGTATTTCCAGTACTATGAGTGGCGCAAAGGTGCCGCCGTGTTCCTGTCGAACTACAGCAACCGCAAGCAGTACATGACGCTCACCGCGCGCAGCTGAGGCGGATGGCGGGGCCAGATCATCGGCCCCGCCTGCCCTCACCCGTAATGCGCCACCGGCGTGCCGGCCAGCGCCGACATGTTCAGCAGCCCCCGCGTGGTGATCGAGGGCGTGACCACATGCGCGCGGTTGCCCATGCCCATCAGGATCGGCCCGACCTCGAGCCCGCCGGCCTTCATCTTCAGGATGTTGCGCACGCCCGAGGCCGCATCGCTGTTGCCGAAGATCAGCACATTGGCCTGCCCGTCGAAGCGCCCGCCCGGGAAGATGCGGTCACGCAGGCCCTGATCCAGCGCCGCATCAACATGCATCTCGCCCTCATAGGCAAAGTCCACCTCATGCGCGTCCAGCAGCTCCAGCGCCTCGCGCATCCGCCGGCCCGAGGAGTTGTCGAGGTTGCCGAATTGCGAATGCGAGCAGAGCGCGATCTTGGGCGCCAGCCCGAAGCGCTTGACATGCCGCGCCGCGCCCTTGGCGCATTCCATGATCTGCTCGGGCGTGGGTTCCGGGTGAACATGGGTGTCGGCGATGAACAGCGGCCCGTCTTCCAGGATCATCAGGCTCAGCGCGCCGATCGGGTGCAGCCCGCCCCGCGCCAGCACCTGCCGGACATAGTTGAGGTGCCACAGATACTGCCCGAAGGTGCCGCAGATCAGGCTGTCGGCCTCGCCGCGATGTACCATCACCGCGCCGATGGCGGTGGTGTTGGTGCGCATCACCGCGCGGGCGATGTCGGGGCTGACGCCGCGGCGGGCCATCAGCCCGTGATAGGTCTCCCAGTAGTCGCGGTAGCGGCTGTCGCTCTCGGGGTTCACGATCTCGAAGTCGCGCTCGGGCCGGATCGGCAGGCCGGCACGTTCGGCGCGCATGGCGATCACCTCGGGGCGGCCGATCAGGATCGGCTTGTCGGTCGTCTCCTCCAGCATCGCATTGGCGGCGCGCAGCACCCGTTCATCCTCGCCCTCGGCAAAGACGATGCGGCGGGTGACGGTCGCGGCCGCCTCAAAGACCGGGCGCATCAGCAGGGCCGAGCGGAACACCGAGCTGTCCAGCTTGCGCTTGTAGGCGGCCAGATCCTCGATGGGCCGCGTGGCGACGCCGGTTTCCATCGCCGCCTTGGCGACGGCCTTGGCGACCACGCCCATCAGCCGCGGGTCGAAGGGCTTGGGGATCAGGTATTCGGCGCCGAAGGTCAGCTTCTCGCCCTGGTAGGCCGCGGCGGCCTCGGCGCTGGTGGTGGCGCGGGCCAGCGCCGCAATGCCCTCGATGCAGGCGATCTGCATGGCGTCGTTGATCTGCGTGGCCCCCACATCCAGCGCGCCGCGGAAGATGAACGGGAAGCACAGCACGTTGTTGACCTGGTTGGGATAGTCCGACCGCCCGGTGGCGATGATCGCATCGGGCGCCACGCTGCGCACCAGGTCCGGCAGGATTTCCGGCGTCGGGTTCGCCAGCGCGAACACGATCGGCCGCGGCGCCATGCTCGCCACCATCTCGGGCTTCAGCACCCCGGGGCCGGAGAGGCCCAGGAACAGGTCGGCGCCCACGATGACATCCGCGAGGGTCCGCGGCTGGTCGCCCTGCGCATATTCTGCCTTCTGCGGGGTCATCTCGGCCTCGCGGCCCCGGTAGACGAGGCCGGCAAGATCGCAGAGCCAGACGTTCTCGCGCCGCACGCCCAGCTTCAGCAGCATGTTGAGGCAGGCGATCCCCGCCGCGCCGCCGCCCGTGGAGACGACCCTGATATCCTCGAAGCGCTTGCCCGACACATGCAGCGCATTGGTCGCCGCCGCGCCGACGACGATGGCGGTGCCATGCTGGTCATCATGGAAAACCGGGATGTTCATCCGCTCGCGGCACAGCTTTTCGACGATGAAGCAGTCGGGGGCCTTGATATCCTCGAGGTTGATGGCGCCAAAGGACGGCTCCAGCGCGCAGACGATGTCCGCCAGCTTCACCGGGTCCATCTCGTTCAGCTCGATGTCGAAGCAGTCGATATTGGCGAATTTCTTGAACAGGACCGCCTTGCCCTCCATCACCGGCTTGGCGGCGAGCGGGCCGATATTGCCAAGACCCAGCACCGCGGTGCCGTTGGTGACCACGGCGACAAGGTTCCCGCGCGAGGTATAGCGGGCGGCGGTGGCGGGGTCGGCCTTGATCTCGAGGCAGGCTTCGGCGACGCCCGGCGAATAGGCAAGGCTGAGGTCGCGGCCATTGGCCAGCGGCTTGGTGGCGCGGATCTCGAGCTTCCCGGGCTTGGGCTCCTCGTGATAGCGCAGCGCGTCGAGGCGGGCCTTGTCCTGCCGCACATCCTCCATGCGGGCGCCGGGCTGCGGGGTCGCGTCCTCGTTCATGTCGTCCATCAGATGGCCTCCCCCAAAGATCGTTTAGCCTTGAACTATCCCGCGCGCCGGGCTTGCCCCGGCATACGCCGGTTGACGCAACGGCGCAAGCTTGGAGGAATTTGCCGCGGGCTCGCCCGGCAGCCTCGGGCGGGAACAGGCGAGGCACTGCCTCGCCCCCGCCCGCCGCGGAACATGTCACCCGGAGCCGCTGGCAACCCAAGACCGTATGAGGCCAGCGCCCGACCTGGCGGGCGAGAAGCGCCCGCCGGGGGCGGGGCGGGCGCTGGCCGGGCCCTTTGGGGGCCCGTCCGGAGAGGAGAGATGTCACGGCGTGGCGAAGGCGATGGCCTTCGCCAAGTCGAGCGCCTGTTCGCCGCGTGCCTTCCCGCGCCTCCCCACCCCCTCCCGCTTGCATCGCCCGCCCCGGCAGCGCAGTCTTGCGCCAGCCCCAAACCGGAGGATCCGATGTCGCTTCTTCAGGCCGCCACCGATGTGCGCGAGAATGCCTATGTGCCCTATTCCCGCTTCAAGGTCGGCGCCGCCATCCGCGCCGCCTCGGGCACCGTCTATGTCGGCTGCAATGTCGAGAACGTCGCCTACCCCGAAGGCACCTGCGCCGAGGCCGGCGCCATCGCTGCGATGGTCGCCGCGGGCGAGACCGAGCTTCTCGAGGTCTGCGTCATCGCCGACAGCCCCGAGCCGGTGCCCCCCTGCGGCGGCTGCCGGCAGAAACTGGCCGAGTTCGGCCGCCATGACGTGCCGGTGACGCTGGCCACCGTCGCCGGCAAGCAGTTCGCCACCAGCATCGGCGCGCTGCTGCCCGGCTCTTTCACCGTCCATCACATGACCCATGCCGGGCGCGATTGATGGATGCGCGCGAGGTTCTGGCCCGTCTGCGTGACCGGATGGGCCTGCGTGCGGCCGAGGCCGACTGGTTCGCGCGCGGCCTTGCCTCGGGCGAGGTGACGGATGCGCAGGCCGGCGCCTTCGCCATGGCGATCCGCCTCAACGGCCTCGACGGCCCCGCCCGCGTGGCGCTGACCCGGGCGATGCGCGATAGCGGCCAGGTGCTGCACTGGGACATGCCCGGCCCTGTCGTGGACAAGCATTCCACCGGGGGCCTCGGCGATTCGGTGTCGTTGCTGCTGGCCCCGGCGCTGGCGGCCTGCGGCTGCTACGTGCCGATGATCTCGGGCCGCGGCCTGGGCCATACCGGCGGCACGCTCGACAAGCTGGAATCGATCCCCGGCTATCGCACCGACGTGTCGGTGGCCGAATTGCAAAAGCTGGTGCGCGACACCCGCTGCGCCATCGTCGGCGCCAGTGCCGAGATCGCCCCCGCCGACCGCCGGCTCTACGCGATCCGCGATGTCACCGCCTCGGTCGAAAGCATCGACCTCATCACCGCCTCGATCCTGTCCAAGAAGCTGGCGGCGGGGCTCGAGGCGCTGGTGCTGGACGTCAAGGTCGGCTCGGGCGCCTTCATGAAGACGATGGAGCAGGCGCGGGCCCTTGCCGAGGCGCTGGTCGGCACCGCGCAGGGCGCCGGTTGCATGACCACCGCGCTGATCACCGACATGAACCAGCCGCTGGGCTGCAGCGCCGGCAACGCGCTCGAGGTGCTGGAGGCGATGGAAACGCTGACCGGCAGCGCCGTCAACCAGGCGCTGTGGGATCTGACCGCGGCGCTGGGCGGCGAGGCGCTGGCGCTGGCCGGCCTTGCCGCCGATGCCGAGGAGGGCGCGCAGAAGATCGACGACGCGCTGGAATCCGGCCGCGCCGCCGAGATCTTCGGCGAGATGGTGGCAACGCTGGGCGGGCCGATGGATTTCGTCGAACGCTTTCCCGACCGCCTGCCCGCCGCCCCGGTGATGCGCGAGGTCCGCGCCGCCGGCACCGGCTTTGTCGCTTCGGTGGATGGCGAGGCGCTGGGCATGGCCGTGGTGCGGCTGGGCGGCGGGCGGCTGAAGGAGGGCGACCGCATCAACCCTTCGGTCGGCCTGTCCGACCTGGTGATGATCGGCGAGCGGGTCTCGCCCGACCTGCCGCTGGCCCGCGTCCATGCCGCGATCGAGGCCGAGGCGGACCGCGCCGCCGCCATCGTGCGCGCCGCCTACAAGCTCGCCGATACCGAGCCCGACGAGCCGGACCTGATCCATGAGAGGATCGGCTAGTGCAGGCGTCCGAAGCCCGGGCCTTCCTGATCGTCATGGACAGCGTCGGCTGCGGCGGCGCGCCCGACGCCGGGGCGTTCTTCAACGGCGCCCGCCCCGATACCGGCGCCAACACGCTGGCCCATATCGCCGCAGCCTGCAGCGAGGGCCGGGCGGAGCAGGGGCGCAGCGGCCCGCTGCGGATGCCGGTGCTGGACGGGCTCGGCCTTGGCGCGGCGGTGCGGCTGGCCTCGGGCGACGAGATGCCGGGGTTTTGCGCCGAGCCGCAGGGCCTATGGGGCGCGGCGACGGAGGTTTCCCGCGGCAAGGACACGCCCTCGGGCCATTGGGAACTGGCGGGCGTGCCGGTGCCCTGGGAGTGGAGCTACTTCCCCGATGCCGAGCCCGCCTTTCCGCCGGACCTGTCCGCCGAGGTCGCGCATCTGGCTGGCACCGAAGGCATCTTGGGCGACTGCCACGCCTCGGGCACCGAGATCATCGCGCGGCTGGGGGCGGAGCATATCCGCAGCGGCTGGCCGATCTGCTACACCTCGGCCGACAGCGTCTTCCAGATCGCCGCGCATGAGCAGGCCTTCGGGCTGGACCGTCTGCTGGCGCTTTGCGAGGCCATCGCGCCGCGGCTGCACGCGATGAAGATCGGCCGGGTGATCGCGCGGCCCTTTGTTGGCACGCCCGGCAATTTCGCGCGCACCGGCAACCGGCATGACTATGCGGTTGCCCCACCGTCGCCGACGCTGCTGGACTGGGCCGCCGCGGCGGGGCGCGATACCCATGCCATCGGCAAGATCGGCGACATCTTCTCGATGCGGGGGATAGCTGACCTGCGCAAGGGCAGCGACGCCGCGCTGATGGGCCACCTGATGGACCTGGCCGATCAGGCCGCGCCGGGCTCCTTGACCTTCGCCAACTTCGTGGAGTTCGACAGCCTCTATGGCCACCGCCGCGACGTCTCTGGCTATGCCCGCGCGCTCGAATGGTTCGACGCGGCGGCGGGCCAGTTCCTGGCGCGGCTGAGGCCCGGCGACCTGGCGATCTTCACCGCCGACCATGGCAACGATCCCACCTGGACCGGCACCGACCACACGCGCGAGCGGGTTCCGGTGATCGGCTGGGGAGTCGGGGCGCGTCCGGTGGGGCAGGTGGCGTTTACCGATGTGGCGGCAAGCATCGCGGCGCATCTGGGCATACCGGCGACAGGGCCGGGGAGGAGTTTTCTATGAGTCCCAAGGACTTGCCCAAGGTGGAATTGCATCTGCACCTGGAAGGCGCGGCGCCGCCGGCCTTCATCCGCGGGCTGGCGGCCGAGAAGAAGATCGACATCTCGGGGATCTTCGATGCCAAGGGGGCCTATGCTTTCAAGGACTTCTGGCACTTTCTTAAAGTGTACGAGGCCGCGACCAGCGTGTTGCAGACCCCGGACGACTACCGCCGCCTGACGCTGGCCGTACTTGAAGAAAGCGCTGCAAGTGGCGTGATCTACACGGAAATCTTCCTCTCGCCCGATTTCTGCGGTGGCCGCGACCTGCCCGCCTGGCGCGATTATGTCGATGCGATCCGCGATGCGGCCGCCGAGGCGGAACGCGCCAGCGGCATCACCATGCGCGGCATCGTCACCCCGATCCGGCATTTCGGGCCTGACAAGGCGCGAGAAGCGGCGATCTGCGCGGCCGAGACGGCGGGCGACTTCATTGTCGGACTTGGTCTTGCTGGCGATGAAAAGGTCTGCAAACCCAAGGACTTCGGCTGGAGTTTCGACTGCGCCCGCGAGGCTGGGCTGCACCTGACCTGCCATGCCGGCGAATGGGACGGCCCGCAAAGCGTGCGCGATGCGGTGCGCGACCTGGGGGTGGAGCGCATCGGCCACGGCGTGCGCGCCATCGAGGATCTGGCGCTGGTGGATGAACTGGCAGAGCGCGGCATCGTGCTGGAGGTCTGCCCTGGGTCCAATCTTGCGCTTGGGCTCTATCCCGGCTGGCGCAAGCATCCGATTTCGGACCTGCACCGGCGCGGGGTGAAGGTCACCGTCTCCACCGACGATCCGCCGTTCTTCCACACCACGATGGCGCGGGAATATGACCGGCTGGCAGAGGCCTTCGACTGGGATGACGGGGTCTTCGCCGAGATTGCCCGAACCTCGGCCGAGGCGGCATTCTGCGATGCCGAGACCAAGGCCAATTTGTTGAAAAGACTGGAGAAGAAGGATGCTTGAGCACCTGACCATCGTCCGCCACCCGCTGGTGCAGCACAAGCTGACGCTGATGCGCGACAAGACCACCTCGACCGCTGGCTTCCGGCGGCTGCTGCGCGAGATCAGCCTGCTGCTGGCCTATGAGGTGACGCGCGAGCTGGACATGACCACCTGCACCATCGAGACGCCGCTGGAGCCGATGGAGGCACCGATCCTCGACGGCAAGAAGCTGGCGCTGATTTCCATCCTGCGGGCGGGGAACGGGTTGCTGGATGGCATCCTGGAGCTGGTGCCGGCGGCGCGGGTCGGGTTCATCGGCCTCTACCGTGACCCCGAGACGCTGCAGCCGGTGCAATATTACTGCAAGGTTCCGGCAGAGCTGGAAGACCGGATGGTGATCGTCGTCGATCCGATGCTGGCGACCGGCAATTCCTCGGTCGCGGCCATCGACCTGCTGAAGAAGGCGGGGGCGCGGAACCTGCGTTTCCTGTGCCTGCTGGCGGCGCCGGAAGGCGTGGCGCGGATGAAGGAGGCGCATCCCGATGTGCCCATCGTCACAGCAGCTGTGGATAGTCACCTAAATGACCATGGATATATTGTTCCGGGGCTAGGGGATGCGGGCGACCGCATGTTCGGCACAAAATAGGGCATTAGCGCTTTACACGATTCGCCCGATGCGGCATCCTTGACCTTGCTTTACCCGGGGGGGTCAAGAAGATGAATGTCGTAAAATTGCTATCGGCCGCGGTTTTTGCGGCCGCATTCGGGGCTGTATCCGCTGGCGCGGTCACTTTTGATGAAGTGGACGGCCCGGCGGAATATCCGCCTTCCAGCTTTGCCGGCGCCCAATATGTCGACAGCAGCGGCTGCGTGTTCATGCGCGCCGGCTATGCCGGGCAGGTGACCTGGGTGCCGCGGGTGACGCGGGACCGCAAGGTGATCTGCGGGCAGCGACCGACCTTCGGCTCTGCGCCTGCCGCCCCTGTCATTGCTGCCGTGCCCGCCCCGCGGGTCGCCCCCGCCCATACCGGGCGCGTTGGCCGGCCGATGGAGACGGTCGCCACCACCACCGCCCCGCCGCGGATCAGCGCCCCGGCCGGGGTGCGGACCGGCGGGCCCGATCCGCGCAGCTATGCCGGCGCGCGGGTGGTGATGGCGGCTCCGGCTCCGGCGCCTGTGCGTGTTCCGGCGCCGGTCGTGCAACCGCGCAGCGTGGCGATTGCGGCGGCGCCGCAGGGGCGCACCGCCTGCCCGAACCGCTCGCCGGTGGCGCAGCGCTTCATGCTGGCCGACGGGCGCTATGCGATCCGCTGTGTGCCGCAGAGCGAGTATCCCAAGACCTATGCCAGCGCCGCCGAGATCGCGGCGATGCCGCAGGGCTTCGTGCAGGCGGTGCCGGTGACGGTGCCGCCGGGCTACAAGCCGGCCTGGACCGATGACCGGCTGAACCCGATGCGCGGGGTCGGCACGCCTTACGGCGATGCACAGATGGCGCAGGTCTGGACCGACCGTGTGCCGATGAAGGCGGCACCGCAGCCCCAGGCGGTGCGGGTGGTGCAGGCCCCGGCTGCGGCGCGGGTGACGGTCTCGACCCGGTCGGAGCCGGCGGCGCAGGTCAGGGCGACTCCAGCCAAGGTTGCGCCGGTCAAGGCCGCACCAGTGCAGGCGGCTGCGGAGCGCCAGGCCGCTCCGGGCGGGCGCTATGTGCAGGTGGGCACCTTTGGCGAGCCGGCCAATGCCGCGGCCACGGCGGCGCGGCTGCAGGCGACGGGCCTGCCGGTGGCGACGAGCAAGATCCAGAAAAGCGGGCGCGCGCTGCAGATCGTCATGCTGGGGCCGCTTGCGCCCGGCGACGTGGCAGGCGCGCTGGCGGCGGCGCGGCGGGCAGGCTTTGCCGATGCCTATCTGCGCTGAAGAGTAACCGGGGGAACATCGGGCAGTACCGGCGCCGTCTTCCGCAAGGAGGGCGGCGCTACCCTTTTGGACCTTGCGGAAGGCGGCGCCTGCCTTGGGATCAGTCGCCGCAGATGCCCTGCAGCGCCACCCAGTCGGCATCGGGCAGCACCATGCCGCGGCCCGGGGCGCCGGTGGGATGCGGATCGGCCTCGATCAGCGCCAGCACCGACTCGCCGCTGGGATCGAGCGCATAGGCATAGGCCGAGGAGCCGACCCCGGCCGCTGCAAAGCGCGACAGCAGGGCGGACTGGTCCAGCGGGGTAGGGGGCGCTGTCAGCAGCACCTCGGCATAGCCGGCCAGCGCCTCGGGCGGCAGCTCGCCCGTGGTCAGCAGCCGGAAGGTGGCGCGCAGGCCGGCCCAGTCCAGCAGCGCCACCATCGGGTCGGAGGCCTCGGCGCGCAGCCGCTCGGCCAGGAGGTAGCCGGCAGCGACCTCGGGCGTCTGCTCGGCCTCGACCAGGCGCCGGTTCATGACCAGGATCTGCCCGGGCAGGTGGATGGCATCCGCCACGCCCTCGCGCATCACGAAGATCTGGGTGGCGCCCTCGCCGAAGAGCCGGGTGGCAAGCTGCGCGAGCGCGGCATCGCCGAGGCGGCTGGCACAGGGGGCGCCGCCGACGCGGGCGAGGTCGTTCAGCAGGCCGACGCCGATCTCCTGGCGCTTGGCGAAGGGCAGGGCGGCGGCGGTATGGCCGGTCATCGCGCCGGGCAGCCAGAAGATGCCAAGCGCGGCGACGCCGGCGAGGATGCTGGCCATGATGGTTATCCGCAGCCGGCCCGGATGCGGGCGGCGGGCCTCGATGATCGAATGCACCTTTTCCAGCGCGGCGACCATGGCGGGCTCGTCGATCTCCAGCGTCTCGGCGGCTTCCTCGCCGGGGGCAAAGAGCGCCGGCATCTCGCCGGGGTTGAGCCGCAGCACGGCGGGCAGCGACCAATGCGCAAGCGCGCGCTCGCTGCGGCTGTCCGAGAGGACGACGGTGGCATCGCCGAGCGCCACGATCACCTCGCGGCGCTGCGCCGCGGCGGTCTCGCGCCAGATCCCGAGGCATTCAAGCCGTTGATATTCGGTGAGTGCCGTCATCGGCCGGCCGCATCCTTTGCGCTGCGGATACCGGGCCGGGCATCCGTTGGCCGACCATAGCGGGCGCGGGGCGGAGGGGCAATCGGGGTGGTTTGGGCCCGCCGTTGCCGAGGCGAAGGCCATCGCCTTCGCCACGCGGTGACGTATCAACTGGCACGGCCGGGCCCTCAAAGGGCCCGGCCAGCGCCCGCCCCGACCTGGCGGGCGCTGGCCTATCCGGTCTCGTGATGCCAGCGGCTCTGGGTGAACGGTCGCGCAGCGGGCGGGGCGAGGCAGTGCCTCGCCCCGCCCGAACAGACGGGAGGAAGCTTGCCGCTCACAGCAGCTTCGCCACCGCCCGCAGCTCGAACTTCTGGATCTTGCCGGTGGAGGTCTTGGGCAGCTCGCAGAACACCACATGCTTGGGGGTCTTGAAGCCCGCCAGCCTCTGCCGCGCAAAGGCGATCAGATCGGCCTCGGTCACCTCCTGCCCGTGCTTCAGCTCGACGAAGGCGCAGGGCACCTCGCCCCATTTCGCATCGGGCTTGGCGACGACGGAACAGAGCGACACGGCAGGGTGATGGGCCAGCACATCCTCGACCTCGACCGAAGACACGTTCTCGCCGCCCGAGATGATGATGTCCTTGGCGCGGTCGGTGATCTTGATATAGCCGTCGTCATGGCGCAGGGCGATGTCGCCGGTGCGGAAATAGCCGCCCGCGAAGGCTTCGGCGGTGGCCTCGGGGTTCTTGTAATAGCCCTTCATCACCACATTTCCGCGCATGGTGATCTCGCCCAGATGCGCGGCATCGCGGGGGATCTCGGCGCCGGTATCGTCCCGCACGGTGATCTCTTCCATCATCGGCATCAGCACGCCGGTGCGGGCCTTCAGCGCGGCGCGCTCCTCGCCCTCGATCCGCTCCCATTCGGGCTTCCAGATGCATTCGGTGGCGGGGCCATAGACCTCGGTCAGGCCATAGACCTGCGTGACGTTGAAGCCGAGCGGTTCGACGGCGGCGAGGGTTGCCGCGGGGGGCGGGGCGCCGGCGGTGAAGACCTCGACGATGTGGCCAAAGGCGCGGCGATCCTCGGGCGGGGCGTTGACGAGGGTGTTGAGCACGATCGGCGCGCCGCCGAAATGGGTGACGCCCTCATCCGCGATGGCGTCATAGATCGCGCGGGCGGTGATGTCGCGGCAGCAGACCACGGTGCCGCCAAGCGCCGGGATCATCCAGGGATGCGTCCAGGCGTTGCAATGGAACATCGGCACGATGGTGAGGTAGACCGGGTAGAGCACCATCCGCCACGAGACCAGGTTCTGCAGGGTGGAGAGATAGGCGCCGCGGTGGTGATAGACCACACCCTTGGGCCTGCCGGTGGTGCCCGAGGTGTAGTTGAGCGCGAGGCTTTCCCATTCATCGGCCGGCAAGACCCAGGGCGCGGCGGGGTCGCCCTCGGCCAGCAGCTCCTCATATTCCAGATGGTGGCCCGAGGCGGGGAAGCCGGCGGCGGTATCGGCCACCTCGACGATGCGGGGCGGATCGCCCTTCATGGCCTTGATCGCCGCCTCGGCCAGCGGCAGGAAGGCGCTGTCCACCAGCAGCAGCCGGGCGCCGCCATGGCCGAGGATATAGGCCACCGTGTCCACATCCAGCCGGGTATTGATGGCGTTCAGTATCGCGCCACAGGCGGGCACGCCGAAATGCGCCTCGGCCTGCGCGGCGATATTGGGCAGGATCGTCGCCACCACATCGCCGGGCACGATGCCGCGGCCGCTGAGGGCGGAGGCAAGGCGTGAGACGCGGGCGTGATACTCGGCATAGGTCCAGCGCCGCGCGCCATAGACCAGCGCGGTGCGGTCCGCGAACACATCGGCGGCGCGCGCCAGATGCGAGAGCGGCGTCAGCGGCACATGGTTCGCGGCGCATTTCCCAAGCCCGGTTTCATCTGGCAGCCAGCCCATATCGTCCCTCCTGCCCGGCGTTGCGGGCGCTTTTGGCATGTCGTTTTCAGGCGCGCATCTTGGCGCGGCGCAGGGTTGAAGGAAAGCAAGGACTTGAAGCGGCCGGGGCAGGAGACAGGGCATGAGCGAGGCTTTGGCGGGAACGGTGCCGCCGGCGGCGGGCAACCGCACATTGGCGGCGGCGGGCGCGATCCTGATCTATGCCGCGATCATCGGCTTTACCGACAACTATGTGCGGGTGATCGCCGAGCAGGGCGGGCTTTGGCAGTTCCATGCCACCCGCTCGGTGATGGCGCTGGCGCTGTTCGCCGTCGCGGCGCCGGTGCTGGGGCTGCGGCTCTGGCCGCGCAATCCGCGGGCGGTGGCGGCGCGGAGCCTGGTGCATGGCACGGCGATGCTGTTCTACTTCGGCAGCCTGGCGTTCCTGCCGGTGGCGGTAGTGGCCGCGGGCCTGTTCACCGCGCCGATCTTCGTGCTGCTGCTGTCGCGCTTTGCCTTTGGCGAGCGGATCGGGCCGTTCCGCATCATCGCCGTGGCGCTGGGGTTCCTGGGAACGCTGATGGTGCTGGACCCGGGTGAGGGAACGCTGTCGCCGGTGCTGATCGCGCCGGTGATCGGGGGGTTCCTCTATGCGCTGGGCAACATGGCCACGCGCCGCTGGTGCGAAGGCGAGAGCGCCGAGACGCTGGTGGCGGGGTTCTTCGTCATGCTGGGGATCTATGGCGTGATCGGCATGGCGCTGCTGGCGCTGGCCGCGCCCGAGGTGCCGGGCGGCACGGCCGGGTTCGTGCTGCGCGGTTGGGTCTGGCCGTCCGCCAGTTTCATGGGCTGGACCTTCGTGCAGGCGGCGGGCTCGCTGCTGGGGATCGTGATGATGGTCAAGGGCTACCAGATGGCCGAGGCGAGCCGGGCGGCGGTGTTCGAGTACACGATCCTGCCCTGCGCGGCATTCTGGAGCTGGTTCCTGTGGGGCGAGATGCTGGGGGGGCGGGCGCTGCTTGGGATCGCGCTGATCGTGGCGGCAGGGACGCTGATCGCGCTGCGCAAGACGGGGTGACGTTTGCGCGCCTCCGCGCGCGGGGCCTGACTTGCGCCTGCCCTCGCGCGGGGTGAGGATGGCCGCATCTGGAGGCGGCCATGATCATCTCGCGCGGGCGGCGCTACATCTTCGTGCATATCCCCAAGACCGGCGGCACGGCCTTGTCGCTGGCGCTGGAGGCGCGGGCGATGAAGGACGATGTCCTGATCGGCGACACGCCCAAGGCGCGGGCGCGGCGCGGGCGGCTGAAGGAGCTGCGGTCGGCGGGGCGGCTGTGGAAGCACTCGACGCTGGCCGACATCGACGGGCTGGTGAAGGCCGAGGAGCTGCCGGGGCTGCGGGTGTTCACGCTGGTGCGCAACCCCTGGGACCGGGTGGTGAGCTATTACCACTGGCTGCGCGGGCAGGGCTTTGCGCATCCGGCGGTGGGGCTTGCGAAGGCCAGTGATTTCAGCGGGTTCCTGAACCATCCTGCGACGCGGATTTCGCTGACGGCTGCGCCCTATGGCAGCTATGTGCGGGATGCTGCGGGCGCGGAGCGCTGCGATCTGTTCCTGCGGCTGGAGCGTCTGGAGGAGGATCTGCCGCGGCTGGAGGCATTGCTGGAGCTGCGGCTGGGGCCGGTGGCGCGGGCCAATGCCTCGGAGCGGGGGCGCGACTGGCGGCCCTATTACTCTGCGGCGGATGCGGAATTGCTGGGGCAGGTGGCGGCGGAGGATATCGCGCGGTTCGGGTATCGGTTCGATCCGTAGGCGGCCGGCGCCCGGGGGCGCCGGCCGCTGTCTCAGGCTGCCTTGGCCGTGGCCGCACCAAAGCGGCCATAGAAGGTCTCGCCCTTGCCTGCCATTTCGCGCAGCAGCGCCGGGGTAGCGAACCGCGCGCCATAGGTCGCCGTCAGCGTGTCGCAGATTTCCACCGCACGCTCGGCGCCCAGGATGTCGAGCCAGGAGAACGGACCGCCCGACCAGGGCGCGAAGCCCCAGCCGAGGATGGCGCCGACATCGCCTTCGCGGATGTCCATCAGCACGCCGTCTTCCAGCGCGCGAACCGCCTCCAGCACCTGCGCGAACAGCAGGCGGCGCTGGACCTCGGTGAGGTCGGGCTGCTCATCCGCCACCGGATAGGCCTCGGCGAGGCCGGACCAGAGGCCGAGGCGGGTGCCCTTGTCGTCATAGGCGTAGAAGCCGGAGTTGGACTTGCGGCCAAGGCGCCCCTGATCGGCGAGGGCGAAGAGCACCTCGTCCACCGCGCCATCGGGATAGGCGTCGCCCATCGCGGCGCGGGTTGCCTTGGCGATCTTCACGCCAAGGTCGATGGAGGTTTCATCGACCAGCTGCAGCGGGCCGAGCGGCATCCCGACAAGCCGCGCGGCATTCTCGACCAGCGCCGGGGCGACGCCCTCGGCCACCATGCGGATACCCTCGTTGATATAGGGAATGATGCAACGGTTGGCGAAGAAGAAGCGGGCGTCGTTGACGACGATGGGGGTCTTGCGGATCTGGCGGACGAAATCCAGCGCCTTGGCGACGGCGATGTCACCCGTCTCCTTGCCGCGGATGATCTCGACCAGCATCATCTTGTCCACCGGGCTGAAGAAGTGGATGCCGATGAAGTTGGCGGGGCGGGCCGAGGCCTTCGCCAGATCGCTGATCGGCAGGGTGGAGGTGTTGGTGGCGAAGATCGCGGTTTCCGGGATCACGGCTTCCGCCTGCGCGGTGACGCCGGCCTTGACCTTGGGGTCCTCGAACACGGCTTCCACGATCAGGTCGCAGCCTTCCAGCGCGGCATAGTCGGTGGTGGCGGTGATGCGGCCCAGAACCTCGGCCATCTTGTTCGCACTCACCTTGCCGCGCTTCATGCCCTTGGCCAGGATGCCCTCGGCATGGGCCTTGCCGCGGTCGGCGGCCTCTTGCGCGGCGTCGATCAGCACCACCTCGATCCCGGCATTGGCCGCGACATAGGCGATGCCCGCGCCCATCATCCCGGCGCCGAGGACGCCGAGTTTCTTCACCGTCTGGTCCGGCACGGCGGGGCGGTTCGCGCCCTTCTCCAGCGCTTCCTTGTTGATGAACAGGCTGCGGATCATTGCCGAAGACGAGGGGTTCAGCAGCACATGGGTGAACCAGCGCGCCTCGATCTTCAGGGCGGTGTCGAAGGGCACCAGCGCGCCTTCATAGACGGCGGCCAGCAGCGCCTTGGCGGCGGGGAAGACGCCTTGGGTCTTGCCGTTGACCATGGCGCTGGCGCCGACGAAGGTCATGAAGCCGGCGGGGTGATAGGGCCCGCCGCCGGGCATCTTGTAGCCCTTGGCATCCCAGGGCTTGACGATGTCGGCATCCTTGGCGGCGAGTACCCATTCGCGGGCACGGGCCAGCAGGTCCTCGGCAGGGACGACCTCGTCGATCAGCCCGGCGTTCTTCGCGGACTTCGGGTCGGACAGCTTGCCTTCCAGCAGGAACGGCGCCGCCGCCATCGCGCCCAGCTTGCGCGAGAGCCGCGTGGTGCCGCCGGCGCCGGGGAAGATGCCGATCATGATCTCGGGCAGGCCGATCTTGGCCTTGGGATTGTCGGCGGCAAAGATGCGGTGGCAGGCCAAGGGAAGTTCCAGTCCGATGCCAAGCGCGGTGCCGGGCAGGGCGGCGGCGATCGGCTTGCCGCCCTTGAGCGTTTTCGGGTCCATCCCCGCCCGCTCGATCTTGCGCATCACGCCGTGCATCATCATCACGCCCTCGAACAGGCCGCGGGCAGGCTCTGCCCCGGCCTCCTCGCGCATCCGGGCGATGACGTTGAGATCCATGCCACCGGCGAAATCCTTCTTGGCCGAGGTGAGGACCACGCCCTTCACGGCAGGGTCGGCCAGGGCGGTGTCGATATGCCCGTCAAGCTCGGCAAAGCCGGCCAGCGACATCACGTTCATGGATTTGCCGGCGACGTCCCAGGTGATGATGGCGACGCCGTCGTCGCCGAGGCTGTAGGTGAAATCAGTCATGGTTTCCTCCTGTCGGGATAGGCAGTGCCATCGCGGCGCAGATAGCGGCGGGCGGTGCCGTCCTTGTGCGTGATCAGATCGTGATCGGTGTAGTGAATGACATCCCGCTGCTGCCGGGTGCCGATGACGAGATAGCGGGCAGGCGCATCCGAGCGGTTGTCGAGCCGGTGCCCCACCGGCGCGCCGGCCGGCCAGCAGGCGGCATCGCCGGGGCGGAGCGGGGTTTCGCCGTCCTCGACCAGCACCAGCTCTCCGGCGAGGACATAGATCATCTCGTCCTCTGCCTCGTGCCAGTGCCGCCGCCCAGAGCAGGAGCCGGGGGGCAGCTCTTCCACGAAGGCGCCGAACTGGGTGAGCCCGCCGGGATCGGAGAGGAGCTGATAGGAATAGGCACCCAGCCCGCCGCCGAGCACCGGGTGCTCGGTATCCTCTTCGCGGACGAAGGCGGGCAGGGCGAGTTTCGGCATCACACCCGCTCGATGATGGTGGCCGCACCCATGCCGCTGGCGATGCAGAGCGTGGCGAGGCCGGTGCCAAGGCCGCGGCGTTCCAGTTCGTCCAGCATGGTGCCGATGATGATGGCGCCGGTGGCGCCAAGCGGATGGCCCATGGCGATGGAGCCGCCGTTGACGTTGACCTTGGAGGCATCGACATCGAAGGCCTGCATGAAGCGCAGGACCACGGCGGCAAAGGCCTCGTTCACCTCGAAGAGGTCGATGTCGGCGATCGACATGCCGGCCTCGCGCAGGATCTTCTCGGTCACCGGCACCGGGCCGGTCAGCATGATGGTGGGATCGGTGCCGATCTTGGCAGTGGCGCGGATGCGGGCGCGGGGCGTCAGCCCCCATTTCTCGCCGAACTCCTTGTTGCCGATCAGCACGGCGGCGGCACCATCGACGATGCCGGACGAGTTGCCGGCATGGTGAATGTGCTCGATCCGCTCCAGATGCGGGTACTTCATCAGGGCGATCTTGTCGAAGCCGGGCATGGATTCGCCCATGTCCTTGAAGCTGGCCTTCAGCGCGCCAAGGCTTTGCATGTCGGTGCCGGGGCGCATGTATTCATCGGTGCCAAGGATGGTGACGCCGTTCTGGTCCTTGACCGGCACGATGGACCGGGCAAAGCGGCCGTCCGCCCAGGCCTCGGCGGCGCGGCGCTGCGATTCCACGGCCAGCGCATCGGCATCGTCGCGGCTGAAGCCGTGCGAGGTGGCGATGATATCGGCCGAAATGCCCTGCGGCACGAAATAGGTCTTCATCGCCAGCGTCGGATCGACGGCGATGGCGGCGCCGTCCGAGCCCATCGGAACGCGGCCCATCATCTCGACCCCGCCGGCGATATAGCCCATGCCGGCGCCGCCCTTGACCTGGTTGGCGGCGAGGTTCACCGCCTCCATGCCGGAAGCGCAGAAGCGGTTGATGGCAAGGCCGGGGATCGACTGGTCGAGATCCGACAGCAGCACGGCAGAGCGGGCAAGGCAGCCGCCCTGTTCGCCGACCTGCGTGACGTTGCCCCAGATCACGTCTTCCACCGCGGCGCCGTGCAGGCCGTTCCTCTCCTTCACCGCGTTCAGCAGGCGGGCAGACAGCGCCACCGAGGTCACTTCATGCAGCGCGCCATCGGGGCGACCCTTGCCGCGCGGGGTGCGGGCGGCGTCGTAGATATAGGCTTCGGTCATGGTATCCTCCTCGGTCGTCTTCAGCGGGCTGTGTCAGGTGCGGTCCGACGGGTTGCCCGGCATCATGTCATAGGGGTGCTTCCAGCCGGGCAGGGCGGCGATGCCGTTCAGCCAGCGGTCGATATTCGGCCAGTCCGCGCGGGCAAAGCCGAAGGGTTCGGGGTAATAGAGGTAGCTGCAGCAGGCGAGGTCGGCGATGGTCGGGGCATCGGCCACGATCCAGTCGCGCCCTTCCAGATGGGTGTCGAGCACCTTCCACGCCGCCTTGGCGCGGCCGCCGAGCCAGGCGATGGCCTCTGCCGGGCGCTTGTCCGCCGGCAGGAAGTTCATCATGAAACGCAGCGGGCCGCTTTGCGACGACATCTTGTGATTGTCCCACAAGATCCAGCGCAGCACCTCGGCGCGGTCCGCCGGGGTCTCGCCCTGGAATCGGCCGGTCTTTTCGGCGACGTGATACTGGATCACGCCCGATTGGGTCAGGGTGCGGCCGTCTTCGACCAGCGCCGGCACCTCGCCCATCGGGTTGATCGCCAGGAACTCTGGCGTGCGGGCGCCGCCGTTGAAGAAATCCACATATTCCGGCTGCCAGTCATAGCCCGCCAGAGTCATCGTCAGCGCCGCCTTGTAGGCATTGCCGCTTTCGCCGAAGCAGTAGAGTTTCGCGCTCATGATGGTCCCTTTCGCCGGTGGGGCGGTCAGTCCTTGGGGTCGAGCTCGGCCTTGAACAGCCGCAGCCGGTGGGTCAGGTTCGACTCGTCGGTGACAGAGCCGAAATTCTCGAACAGGAAGATAAGCGCCTGGTCGTGGGTCAGGCCGGCATCGTCGCTGAAGCGTTTCAGCTTGCGGTACGCGTCTTCGGTCAGCGCGACCGGGAAGCGGCGGGTGAGGCGCAGGCGCTTGGGCATCAGGCACCGTCCTGCGATTGGTGGCTGACGGGGCGTTCCGTGGTTTCCTCGCCGGGCAGGGCGGCGAGATGGTCAATCCACGCTTGGCGGCTTTCGATGCCGAACTGCACGGTCGGAGCGAAGGGGAAGCCTGCGGGCAGGCTGCCGGCAGTGATCTCGATCCACTCCGACCCGTGATCGCGGAAGGCGAGCGGGGTGCCGCAGGCCGGGCAGAAGCCGCGCTCGGCGATGTCGGAGGAGGCGAACCAGGCGGGCTCGGCCAGCCAGGTGATCTGATCGGCGCGCAGCTTCAGGAAGGCGGCGAAGGGGCCGCCGACCTGACGCTGGCACATCCGGCAATGGCAGACCGAAGCGCGGGTGGGGCCGGCCGCGATGCGGTAGCGCACGGCGCCGCACTGGCAGCCGCCGGTGGCTGCCGGTGTTTCGCTCCAGGTGTCCTCTGCTTCGGCCATCGTCCTCTCCTCCGCTGCCGCCGTGCTGCCGAGACTAGAACGCCTCGGCGGGCAGCGCCATCACCGGGTCCGCGCCCGATTGGATGCGGGCAAGATGCGTCGCGGTCATCGGCAGCTGCCGGGCCATGTAATAGCGCCCGGTGGCGATCTTGGTTTCATAGAACGCCTTGTCGGAGGCACCTTCGGCCAGCGCCGCCATCGCGGCCTTGCCCATGCGCGCCCACATGAAGCCAAGGCAGACATGGCCGAAGAGGTGCATGAAGTCGTACGAGCCCGCCAGCGCGGCATTGGGGTTTTTCATGCCGTTCTGCATGAAGAACATCGCGGCCGATTGCAGGTCCTTGGAGGCGGCTTTCAGCGGATCGAGGAAGCCGGACTTCAGCGCTTGGTCGCCTTCGTTCTCTTTGATAAAGCTCTTCACCATGTCGAAGAAGGCCATCACATGCTTGCCGCCATCCTGCGCCAGCTTGCGGCCGACAAGGTCCAGCGCCTGGATGCCGTTGGCGCCTTCGTAGATCATGGCGATGCGGGCGTCGCGGGCGAATTGCGACATGCCCCATTCCTCGATATAGCCATGCCCGCCATAGACCTGCTGGGCGGTCACTGCAGTCTCGAAGCCCTTGTCCGTCAGGAAGCCCTTCAGCACCGGGGTCATCAGCGACACCAGCCCCTCGGCCGCGGCATCGTCCGAGCGGCGCGAGCGGTCGATCAGATGCGCGCCCCAGAAGGTGAAGGCGCGGGCGCCTTCGAGGAAGGATTTCTGGTCCATCAGCATCCGGCGGATATCGGGATGCACGATCAGCGGATCGGCGGGGCCCGAGGGGTTCTCGGCGCCGGTGACGGCGCGGCCCTGAAGGCGATCCTTGGCGTAGATCACCGCGTTCTGATAGGCGGCCTCGCCCACGGCATAGCCCTGCAGGCCAACCCCCAGACGCGCCTCGTTCATCATGGTGAACATGGCGCGCATTCCCTTGTGGAGGTCCCCCAGCAGCCAGCCGGTCGCGCCGTCATAGTTCATCACGCAGGTCGAATTGCCGTGGATGCCCATCTTCTCTTCGAGCTTGCCGCAGCTGACCGCGTTGCGGGCGCCAAGGCTGCCATCTTCGTTGACCAGAACCTTCGGCACGATGAACAGCGAGATGCCCTTGGTGCCCTCGCCGCCGCCGGGGGCCTTGGCCAGCACCAGATGGATGATGTTCTCGGCCAGGTCATGCTCGCCGGCCGAGATGAAGATCTTCTGGCCGGTGATCTTGTAGCTGCCATCCGCCTGCGGTTCGGCCTTGGTGCGCATCATGCCGAGGTCAGTGCCGCAATGCGGCTCGGTCAGGTTCATGGTGCCGGTCCAGTCGCAGCTGACCATTTTCGGCAGGTAGGTCTGCTTCTGTTCGGCGGTGCCGTGGGTGTGGATCGCCGAATAGGCGCCGTGGGTCAGGCCCTGATACATGTTGAAGGCCATGTTGGCCGACACGAACATCTCGCCCACCGCCGTTGCCAGCACATAGGGCATCCCCTGCCCGCCATAGTCGGGATCGCAGTCAAGCGCGGTCCAGCCGCCGTCCTTCATCGCCGCGAAGGCGGCCTTGAAGCCCTCGGGGGTGCGGACCACGCCGTTTTCCATCATGCAGCCGACCGTATCGCCGACGACGTTCAGCGGCGCCAGCACCTCGGTCGAGACCTTGCCGGCGGCGTCGAGCACCGCTTCGGTGAAGTCGCGTTCCAGATCGTCATAGCCGGGCACGCCGGTTTCGGTGGCTCTCAGCACTTCGTGCAGAACGAATTGCATGTCCTTCGTCGGGGCGATGTAGCTTGGCATGGTCTTCCTCCCTGTTCGTCGTGGTCTGCGGCGGGTCCGGCCCTCAGGCGGTTCCGCTCCCGGCCGCGGCAAGTCTCTCCTCGGCCCAGCCGATCTGGTCCGTCAGCTCTGCGATCGCCTCGCCAAGGTCGCTGTACTGGCGCTGCATCTCGGCGAGCCGGCTGCGCGCCACCTCGAGCGTGCGGGCCAGCTGCGTCTGCTGGCCGTCGCCAAGCTCGTAGAGGTCGAGCAGCTGGCGGATATCCTCGAGCGTGAAGCCGAAGCGCTTGCCCCGCAGGATCAGCGTCAGCCTGGCACGGTCGCGCCGCGTGAACAGCCGGCGCTGGCCTTCCCGGATCGGGAACAGCAGCTCCTTGCTCTCGTAGAAGCGCAGCGTGCGCGGGGTCACGTCATAGGTGTCGCACATCTCGCGGATGGTCATTACTTGTTCACTCATGGCATCGTCTTTCCATGCAACTGTCGTAGCGTCATGGAGAGGCGAATGGTCCGATTTGCGCAAGCTTACAAGCGAAGGTGACGTGAGCGTAACGTAACGTGGCGTCACCAAAACCGTGACGTCATGTCAGGAAAGAAAGCGGTATGCGCGCGAAATTTCATGATCTTCCGCGGCTTGCCTGCGCAACGCCGTTGGGCCGGACAAAGGGCTTTGGATCGGCGATTTTTGGCCGGATAGGGGCGACTGGCCCGCTACCGACCGTTCATGACGCGGCCGAATCCCCGGTGAGGCTTGCGGCGCTGGCATCGCGCAACTGCCGTAGGTCGGCGATGGTCGCGTCGAGGTCGGCGCGCTGCTGTTCCAGCACCGCAAGCTGGCGGTTGGCCAGTTCCACCCAGACCCGGTACTGCTCTTGCGTGCCCTTGTGATCATAGAGCAGCAGCCATTGCCGCAGCTCCTCGAGGCTGAAGCCGAAGCGGCGGCCGCGCAGGATCAGCGTCATCCGCGCCACCTCGCGCGGGCCGTAAAAGCGGGCGCGGCCCTCTTTGACCGGGCTCAGCAGCTCGATGTATTCGTAATAGCGCAAGGTGCGCGGCGTCACGTCGAAGCGCGCGCACATTTCCTTGAAGCTGAGCATCCTGTCGGTCATCGGCACTCCCCCGGTAGCGGCAAGCTAGCGGGTCGGCGGCGCGATCTCAACTGCCGTGGAGAGGCCTGCGAACGCTCCGCTGCCGCAAGATCACGCTTGCGGCGGGCCGGCTTGCCGCGCAGCATGGCGGTGGAGCAGGAGGAGGGAGCGACGGGCATGGACGAGCAGGGCAAGATGGCCATTGCGCGGCAGTTCATCGAGGCGATTCCGCATTCGCGGGCGCTGAACATGGTGCTGGACGAGATCGGCGAGGGGCTTGCCGCGATCTCGATGCCCTATGACCTGCGGCTGGTGGGCGATCCGCAGACCGGCGTCATCCATGGCGGCGCGGTCTCGGCGCTGATGGACACCTGTTGCGGGGCGGCGGTGATGAGCCATCCGGGCAGCCCGGCGGGCACCGCGACCATCGACCTGCGCATCGACTACATGCGCGCGGCGACCCCCGGCCAGCGCATCCGCGCGCGGGCGGAGTGCCACCACATCACAAGGTCGGTCGCCTTCGTGCGGGCCAGTGCGCATGATGACAATGACGGGCTGCCGGTGGCGACCGCGACGGGCACCTTTACCGTGCAGGCGGGCGGGGGTCTGGCATGACCCCGCGCGCCCGTCCCGAACCCGTGCAGGTGGTCAAGCAGCGCCGCGATGCCGCGCTCAGGGCGCTGGTGGCGGGGGTGCCCTATATCCAGTTCCTCGGCATCGCCTTCGACCGGCGCGGCGACGAGCTGACGGCGGTGCTGCCCTTCGACGAGAAGCTGATCGGCAACCCGATGCTGCCGGCGCTGCATGGCGGGGTGACGGCGGCCTTCCTGGAAACGACGGCGATCATCGAGCTGTCCTGGTCCTTGCTGTGGGAAGAGATGGAGGCGGGGCGGATCGACGCGACCCGGCTCGATCCGCTGCACCTGCCGCGGCTGCCCAAGACCATCGACTTCACCGTGGATTACCTGCGATCCGGCCTGCCGCGCGACGCCTATGCGCGGGCGCGGGTGAACAGGTCGGGCCGGCGCTATGCGTCTGTGCATGTCGAGGCCTGGCAGGACAACCGCTCGCGCCTGTTCGCGCAGGCGACGGGACATTTCCTGATGCCTGCGCGGGACGAGTGACGACTGCAGCGATGCGCGAGATCACCCATTCCCGCGTGCTGAAGATCGCCGTGCCGATCGTGCTGTCGAACGCGACGGTGCCGATCCTTGGCGCGGTCGATATCGGCGTCGTTGGTCAGCTCGGGCAGGCGGCGCCGATCGGCGCGGTGGGGATCGGGGCCATCGTGCTGGTGTCGATCTACTGGATCTTCGGCTTTCTGCGCATGGGCACCTCGGGGCTGGTCGCGCAGGCGAAGGGCGCGGGCGACCAGGCCGAGGTGGCGGCCAACCTGGCGCGCGCGTTGCTGGTGGCGGGCGCGGCGGGGGCGGCGATCATCTTGCTGCAATGGCCGCTCTTTGCCGGGGCCTTCGCGCTGGCCCCCGCCTCGGACGAGGTGGAGGGGCTGGCGCGCGACTACATGCAGATCCGCATCTGGGGCGCGCCCGCGACGATTGCGCTTTATGCCGTGACCGGCTGGCTGATCGCGCTGGAACGCACGCGCGCGGTGCTGCTGTTGCAGGTCTGGATGAACGGGCTGAACATCGTGCTGGACCTGTGGTTCGTGCTGGGCCTTGGCTGGGGTGTCGAGGGCGTGGCGGTGGCGACGCTGCTGGCGGAATGGACCGGGCTGGCGCTTGGCCTGTGGCTTTGCCGCGATGCGCTGGCGGGCGGGCATTGGCGTGACCGGGCGCGGGTGTTCGACGCGGCGCGGCTGCGCCGGATGCTGGGCGTGAACGGCGACATCATGCTGCGGTCGGTGCTGTTGCAGGCCTCGTTCACCAGCTTCATCTTCCTGGCGGCGCGGATGGGCGATGTGACGCTGGCCGCCAATCAGGTGCTGTTGCAGTTCCTGGAGATCACCGCCTATGCGCTGGACGGCTTCGCCTTCGCCGCCGAGGCGCTGGTGGGTCAGGCCGTCGGGGCGCGCAGTCCGGGGCGGGTGCGGCGGGCGGCCATCGTCACCTCGCAATGGGGGCTTGGCGGTGCGGTGCTGCTGGCGCTGTGCTTCTGGCTGGCGGGGCCGATGATCATCGACGTGATGACGACGGCGCCCGAGGTGCGCGCCGAGGCGCGGGCGTTCCTGCCCTGGATCGCGGCGGCGCCGCTGATCGGAATTGCCAGCTGGATGCTGGACGGCATCTTCATCGGCGCGACGCGGACGGCGGACATGCGCAACGCGATGCTGGTGTCGGTGGCGATCTATGTCGCGGCGGTGGCGGTGCTGTTGCCGGCCCTCGGCAACCACGGGCTGTGGGCGGCGCTGATGGTGCTGAACGCGGTGCGGGGGCTGACGATGGCCGCGCTGTATCCGCGGCTTGAACGGGCTGCGGCCTAGAGCCAGTCGCCGCGGCCAGTGCCCACCGCATCCGCGACCGAGGCGAAGCCGTCGCGCGCCAGCAGCTTGTCCAGACCGCGGGCGATGTCGGCGGCCAGCGACAGACCGCCATAGACGAGCCCGCTGTAAAGCTGCACCGCCGAGGCGCCGGCGCGGATCTTGGCATAGGCCTGATCCGCGCTGGCGATGCCGCCGACGCCGACCAGCGGCAGCTTGCCCTCGGTCAGCGCGGAGATTCGGGCCAGAACGCGGGTGGACGCCTCGAACAGCGGCGCGCCAGAGAGGCCGCCCGCCTGCCGGGCATGGGGGCCGTGCAGGCCCTCGCGCGCAAGGGTGGTGTTGGTGGCGATGATGCCGTCGATGCCCGAGGTGAGCGCCGCCTCGGCGACATCCTCCAGCCCCGCGGCATCAAGGTCGGGGGCGATCTTCACGAAGACGGGGATTCGCGCGGCCAGCGTAGCGCGCACCGCCAGCACCCCGGCCAGCAGCGCGGTCAGCGCCGCCTTGCCCTGCAGCTCGCGCAGCCGTTCGGTGTTGGGCGAGGAGACGTTGACGGTGGCGAAGTCGACATGCGGGCCGGCCAGCGCCAGCACCTGCCCGAAATCGGCGGCGCGGTCGGCGCTGTCCTTGTTCGCGCCAAGGTTCAGCCCCACCGGAACCGGGCCGCGCTGGCGGGCGGCGAGGCGGGCGGTGATCGCCGGTGCGCCCTGGTTGTTGAAGCCGAAGCGGTTGATGACGGCGCGATCCTCGCTCAGCCGGAACAGGCGCGGGCGCGGGTTGCCCTCCTGCGGGCGGGGGGTGGCGGCGCCGACCTCGATGAAGCCGAAGCCGGCGCGGGTCAGCTTGTCCACCGCCACCGCGTTCTTGTCGAAGCCCGCAGCAAGGCCGACCGGGTTGGGCAGAGACATGCCCGCCAGCGTCGTCGCCAGCCGGGCGCTGGTGACGGGGCCGGGGGTGGGCGCGAGGCCGGCATTCAGCGCGCGAAGCGAGAGGGCGTGGGCGGTCTCGGGGTCCAGCCGGTGCAGGGCAAGCAGGCCGAGGCGTTCCAGCGGGGTCACAGCACGCCCTCGGGGAAGATGTGGCCGGTGGCGCCGAGCGGGAGCGACTTGTCCCAGACCACCTCGGACAGGCGCAGCGGGCGGTAGAGGTGCGGGAACAATTGCCCGCCGCGCGACGGCTCCCATCTCAGCGCCTCGCCAAGCAGGCCCGAGGCGACGGCGACCAGCACCAGGTCGCTTTCGGTGGCGAAGTGCTTGGACGCGGTTTCGGGCAATTGTGCTGCAGCTGAGAAATGGATGTAGCCATCGGCCAGATCGACGGGCGCCCCGGCGGTCTCGCCCGCGGCCTTGAACGCATCCCATTCGGGGCGACGGAATATCTTGAAGATCAGCATCGCCGACACATGCCTTGCCCCTGCGCGCCGGTCAATGGCCGGGTTGGCAGCAGGGAGTCGCCGAAACCGCCAGGGATGTCATCGCCCTGTCACCCGGCTGGGCCTCTATGACGGTATAGAGCTTTGACAGGGATGGATTGTGACAGCAATGTAACAGCCATAGCCGTCCGTTCCTGACGATCCCCCCGCTGCCATCCCCCGCCTGACGAAGGAGTTACGCCCATGCACACCCGGCTTCTTGCCTCGGCCGCCGCGCTTGCGCTGTCTGCCGGCGCCGCCTCGGCCGACTACACGCTGACCATCCTGCACACCAATGACTTCCATGCCCGGTTCGAGCCGATCTCGGCCTTTGATTCGGCCTGCGGCGCCGAGGATGCGGCCGAGGGCAAGTGCTTTGGCGGCACGGCGCGGCTGGTGACGGCCATCGCCGACGCGCGCGCGCGGTCGAACAACGCGATTCTGGTGGATGGCGGCGACCAGTTCCAGGGCACGCTGTTCTACACCTATTACAAGGGTGCGATGTCGGCCGAGTTCATGAACAAGCTGGGCTATGACGCGATGACCGTCGGCAACCACGAGTTCGACGACGGGCCCGAGGTGCTGAAGGGCTTTGTCGAGACGGTGGATTTCCCGATCCTGATGTCGAACGCCGACATCTCGGGCGAGCCGCTGCTGAAGGACATCATCCAGAAATCGGTGGTGATCGAGAAGGGCGGCGAGAAGCTGGGCCTGATCGGGCTGACCCCGCATGACACGGACGAGTTGGCGAGCCCCGGCCCCAACGTGATCTTCACCGACCCGGTGGGCGCGGTGCAGGCCGAGGTGGACAAGCTGACCGAGGCCGGCGTCACCAAGATCATCGTGCTGAGCCATTCGGGATATGGCGTGGACAAGGAGATCGCGGCGGGCACCACGGGGGTGGACGTGATCGTGGGCGGGCATAGCAATACCTACCTGTCCAACGCCTCGGACGATGCCGAGGGGCCCTATCCGACGATGGTGGGCAAGACCGCGATCGTGTCGGCCTATGCCTATGGCAAGTTCCTGGGCGAGCTGAACGTGACCTTCGACGATGCCGGCGAGGTGACCGAGGCCAGCGGCGAGCCGCTGATCATGGATGCGGCGGTGGCCGAGGACGAAGCCACCGTCGCGCGCATTACCGAGCTTGCGGTGCCGCTGGAGGAGATCCGGCAGAAGGTGGTGGCCGAGACGGCCGAGGCCATCGACGGCGACCGCAATGCCTGCCGGGCGCAGGAATGCACGATGGGCAACCTCGTCGCCGATGCGATGCTGGCGCGGGTCGCCGATCAGGGCGTGACCATCGCCATCACCAATGGCGGCGGGCTGCGCTCTTCCATCGACGCGGGCGAGGTGACGATGGGCGAGGTGCTGACGGTGCTGCCGTTCCAGAACACCCTGTCCACCTTCCAGGCGCCGGGATCGGCCCTGGTCGCCGCGCTGGAGAACGGGTTGAGCCAGTATGAGGATGGCGCGGGCCGCTTCCCGCAGGTGGCAGGGCTGAAATACAGCTTCGATGTCAGCCAGCCGGTCGGCTCGCGCGTGTCCGAGGTGATGGTGAAGGCCGGGGACGGTTGGGCGCCGATCGAGCCCGGGACCGTCTATGGCATCGTCACCAACAACTATGTGCGCAATGGCGGCGACGGCTACAAGATGTTCGCCACCGAGGCGCAGAACGCCTATGACTTCGGGCCGGATCTGGCGGATGTCACGGCGGAGTATCTGGCGGCGAACACGCCCTACACGCCCTATCTGGACGGGCGGATCACCAAGAAGTAGGCGGCAGGTCCGCGGGCAGGGGGCGCGTCTTCGGGCGCGCCCTTTGCTTTGAGGCGCAACGGTCGCCTTGCAGAATTTGGCACCGGGAGAGCCTCTGTCTTCACCCCTTGCCCTGCGGCCCCGCGCCTCTGGGCAACCGCCTCGGTCGGCTTGCCACTGGCAAGCCGCCTGATCGCGCCGGGGCGCCAGCCCGTGAATTGCAGGACTGTGGCAAGCGCCCGCTGTCTGCCGCCTTGCCCGCCCCCGATACTTGCACTCGCCGGACGCGGACTATATTGTCTGCCAGACGCGGGCATTGTGTAATGGTAAGACCTTAGCCTTCCAAGCTAAAGACGCGGGTTCGATTCCCGCTGCCCGCTCCATCCCCCCTACTTTGTCAAGCGCGGCGCATTGCCCCGTTTTGTGACGCGCGGCTTGCCCGATGACCCTTCAGCGCCTAAACGCTGGGTCAGCGCGAAGGGGAGAGACCATGGCCAGACGACCGCAGATGTCCGCCGAGGAGCGGGCGGCCTCGAAACGCATCGGTGCGCTTCGGGCGCTGATGCCCTTCTTGCGGCCCTATGCGGCGATGGTGCTGGGCGCGCTGCTGGCTCTGATGCTGACCGCCTCGGTCAGCCTGGTGCTGCCGATCGCCGTGCGCCGGGTGGTGGACGGGTTCAACGAGGGCGCGGAACTGCTGGATCAGTATTTCCTGGCAGCACTGGTGATTGCCGGGCTGCTCGCGCTGGGAACCGGGGCGCGCTACTACCTTGTGACCCGGCTGGGCGAGCGGGTGGTGGCCGATATCCGCCGCGCGGTGTTCGACCGGGTGGTGGGGATGAGCCCCGCCTTCTTTGAACGGGTGCTGACCGGCGAGATCATCAGCCGCATCACCACCGACACCACGGTGATCCTGTCGGTGATCGGCTCCTCGGTTTCGGTTGCGCTGCGCAACCTGCTGATCCTGATTGGCGGGTTGGCGCTGTTGCTGCTGACCTCGGCCAAGCTGACGGGCCTTGTGATGCTGATAGTGCCGGCGGTGATCGTGCCGATCGTGGTGATGGGCCGCCGGCTGCGGGTGCTGGGGCGCGAGAACCAGGACTGGATCGCGGCCTCGTCGGGGTCCGCCTCCGAGGTACTGTTGTCGGTGCAGACGGTGCAGGCCTTTACCCATGAGGAGGCCAGCCGCGCCGATTTCGCCCGGGTGACCGAGAAGGCCTTCGAGTCTGCCCGGGCGCGGATCGGCACCCGCGCGGTGATGACGATGATCGTGATCTTCCTGGTCTTCGCGGGGGTGATCGGCGTGCTGTGGATCGGCGCGCGCGATGTGCGCGAGGGGCAGATGACCCCGGGCGAGCTGGTGCAGTTCGTGATCTATGCGGTGATGGTCGCGGGATCGGTCGGCGCGTTGTCCGAGATCTGGGGCGAGTTGCAGCGGGCGGCGGGTGCGACGGAGCGGCTGTCGGAGCTGCTGGCTTCCGAAGACAGCGTGCGCGGGCCCGAGAGGCCGGTGCCGCTGCCGCGGCCGGTGCGGGGCGAGATTGCCTTTGAAGGGGTGCGCTTCCAGTATCCCTCGCGCCCTGGCACTTCGGCGCTGGAGGGCGTGGACCTGCTGGTGCATCCGGGCGAGACGGTGGCGCTGGTCGGGCCCTCGGGCGCGGGCAAGACCACGGTGATCCAGCTGATCCAGCGCTTTTACGATCCGCAGGCGGGCCGGGTCACGCTGGACGGCATCGACCTGCGCGACATGGAGCGCGCCGATTTCCGCAAGGGCATCGCGCTGGTGCCGCAGGACCCGGTGATCTTTGCCACCAGTGCGCGCGAGAACATCCGCTTTGGCCGCCCCGGCGCCAGCGATGCCGAGGTCGAGGATGCCGCGCGGGCGGCGGTGGCGCATGACTTCCTGATGGCGCTGCCCGAGGGCTATGAGACCTATGTCGGCGAGCGCGGGGTGATGCTGTCGGGCGGGCAGAAGCAACGCATCGCCATCGCCCGCGCGATCTTGCGCGATGCGCGGGTGCTGCTGCTGGACGAGGCGACAAGCGCGCTCGATGCCGAGAGCGAGCAGGCGGTGCAGGCGGCGGTGGAGAAGCTGGCCGAGGGCCGCACCACGCTGATCGTGGCGCACCGGCTGGCGACGGTGAAGAAGGCCGACCGCATCGTGGTGTTCGAGGGCGGGCGCATCGTGGCGCAGGGCACGCATGATGCGCTGGTCGCCGAGGGCGGGCTTTATGCTAGGCTGGCGCGGCTGCAGTTCACCGATGGCGGCATGGAGCCCGAGGCTGGGCCGCAGGTGGGGGTGGCCTGACCCGAGCCCTCCGCGGCCCCCTCTGGCCCCTCGCCGCAGCGTCACTCTTGCGACAAACGCTTGATGCGACCATGCTTTGCGGCAAGGAGACGCCCCGCAAAGGGGGTGAAGGGGAGGAGTGCCAATGCCGAAATTCGCAAGCGTTGCGGACCGCGATGCCGTCGAAGCAGAGATGACCTGGGCCGAGCGCAAGGTTCCCACGACGATCTACCAGTTCCTGAGCGAGACGCGCGCGGCGCACGGCGCGAGGCCAGCGATCTCGTTCCAGATCACCTCTGGCCCCAAGGACCGGGCCGAGACGGTAACCTGGACCGAGCTGCACAAGCGGGTGACGCAGGCCGCCAACCTGCTGCGCCGGCTGGGGGTGCAGGAAGGCGACACCGTTGCCTATCTGCTGCCCAACTGCACCGAGGCGGCGGTGGCGCTGCTGGCGGGGGCCACGGCGGGCATCGTCAACCCGATCAACCCGTTGCTGGAGCCAGAGCAGATCGCCGCCATCCTGCGCGAGACGAAGGCGAAGGTGCTGGTGACGCTGAAGGCCTTCCCCAAATCCGAGGTCGCGCAGAAGGCGGCCGAGGCGGTGCGCCATGCGCCGGGGGTGAAGACCGTGCTGGAGGTGGACCTCAACCGCTACCTCGGCCCGCCCAAAAGCTGGATCGTGCCGCTGATCCGGCCGAAGAACCCGGTGGCGCACAAGGCCGATGTGCTCGACTTCAACCGCGCGGCAGCGCGCGAGCCTGAGCAGCTGGCCTTTGCCGACAGCACCGGCGACCGGGTCGCGGCCTATTTCCACACCGGCGGCACCACCGGGATGCCCAAGGTGGCGCAGCACAAGTATTCGGGGATGATCTACAATGGCTGGCTGGGCGGGCGGCTGCTGTTCAGCAAGGAGGACGTGCTGATCTGCCCGCTGCCGATGTTCCACGTCTTTGCGGCCTATCCGATCCTGATGTCCTGCATCGCCAGCGGCGCGCATATGGTGATGCCCACCCCCGCCGGCTATCGTGGTGACGGGGTGTTCGACAACTTCTGGAAGCTGGTCGAGCGCTGGCAGGTCACCTTCCTGATCACCGTGCCCACCGCTATCGCCGCGCTGATGCAGCGGCCGGTAGATGCCGATGTCTCCTCGCTGCGCATTGCCATCTCTGGCTCGGCGCCGCTGCCCATCGAGCTCTACAATCGCTTCAAGGCGGCGACGGGGGTGGAGATCGCCGAGGGCTACGGGCTGACCGAGGCGACCTGCCTTGTGTCCTGCAATCCGGTGGACGGGATGAAGAAGGTGGGCTCCGTCGGGGTGGTGCTGCCCCATACCCATGTCCGCATCCTGCACAACTCGGCCAGCGGCGAGGTGATCCGCGAATGCGGGGTCGATGAGGTCGGCGAGATCTGCGTGGCCAACCCGGGCGTGTTCGAGGGGTCCACCTATACCGAGGTGGACAAGAACCACGGGCTGTTTGCGGAAGATCGCTACCTGCGCACCGGCGACCTCGGGCGGCTCGACGGCGATGGCTACCTGTGGATCACCGGGCGGGCCAAGGACCTGATCATCCGGGGCGGGCACAATATCGACCCGGCCGAGATCGAGGAGGCGATGTCGAGCCATCCCGCGGTGGCCTTCGCCGGCGCCATCGGCCAGCCCGATGCCTTCGCGGGCGAGCTGCCTTGCGTCTATGTCGAGCTGGTGGCCGGGGCCGAGGTGTCGGTGGCCGAACTGACCGAGCACGCCCGCAGCCATGTGCATGAGCGCGCGGCAATGCCCAAGCATGTCGAGATCCTGCCCGAGCTGCCGAAGACGGCGGTGGGGAAGATCTTCAAGCCCGAGCTGCGCAAGCGGGCGATCCGCCGGGTCTATGACGCGGCGCTGGCCGAGGCCGGGCTGGCGGTGCGGGTGGCCGAGGTGGTCGAGGACAAGCGGCGCGGGCTGGTGGCCCGGCTGGTGCGTGAGGGCGAGGTGGACGAAGCCGCCGTCGCTCATCGCATGGGAGAGTTCGCAGGGCAGTGGGACTGGGCGGACCGGCCCTGACCCATGCCAGCGCAAGCAAGACAGCGGGCGGCCTCCGGGCCGCCCGCTGTCATTTCGGGGGCCTCTTGTGGGGCTGGGGGCATCCAGAGAGGGCGACTCGCGCCACGCGAGTCGGGTTCAGGCGGGCCGAGTCGGCCCAGGGGCAGCCAGAAGCGCCGCCATGCGGTTCTCACAGCGCCCCGAAAAGCGGCTCGAAGCCCATAGAAACAAGGCTCTGCGAAGAAAATGTGACGGGGCCGGAAAAAAGTGCTTGCGCTCCTCGGCCACTAACCCTAGAAACCGCCCTACCGAAGCGACGGTGACTAACGAGACACCGGGGCGGCGGGGCGGCAGACAGTCTGGAAGCAGACAGAAGCCGGAACAATCTGAGGCAGATCGGGCGGACGCGCTGGTAAGTAAAAGCGCATCCGGTTTGATTTTGTCTCGTGCTCTTTGACATTTTGGATTTACTGAAGAGATATGTGGGCGGTTTGGTCTGTTTCGATGGACGAACGCTGCATATCGGCTCTTTAGGGTTTCGGCCCGATG
>Ga0209643_1000238_pt1 | contig 128430 bp, 107 predicted proteins | sample AutmiccBRH37_all_FD_187383 | JGI IMG/M metagenome (GOLD analysis project Ga0209643, IMG submission 187383) | Deep subsurface microbial communities from Mt. Terri, Switzerland - Autotrophic microbial communities BRH/37_all (SPAdes) (version 2) | ecosystem: Environmental > Aquatic > Deep...
CCAATACTACGGACTGAGAAGAACCGGCAACATCGTTCAGTAGTTCAGTCAGTGTCTCTTCCAGGGCAGCGGGCTGAATTCGCGCCAACCGGGGTCTCAAGGCTTGACCAATCCCCCTATCAACCTGCTGCAGGGCGGTGGCAAGATACAGGAGAAAACGGGTAAGGTCGTTGTCGGTCTCATCAAGAGAAACCCAGGCAAACTTGGAATCTGACTCATGGGTATGGGCCCACTGCGAGACCACAGTTGTCTTGCCGAAGCCAGCAGGAGCCGAGATAAGGGTGAGGGTGTGTCCTTGGGTCAAGCCCTCATCCAGACGCCGCAACAAGCGTTCCCGGCATACCGAGTCTCTCCGAGGTTTGGGAGTATGTAGCTTGGTTCTTAACACTGAATCGGTCATTTCGCACTCCCCGACAAGATGCTCTCTAGCTATGGCTTCATTATATCGGGCAGACTCTTGCATTTCAAAGGCGGAAGGCGGCACAGTGTTGTCTATGGGTGAGAGACCCAGGGAAGGGCTAATCCTAACTCTGGCGAAGGGTTTCCGGAATGCTCCTAGCTCTGGTCATCGGTGCTCTTCTCCAAAACCTCCAAGCGGATGTCGGTTCTCTCAGCGCGGTCCTCAAGGTCAGTCACCCTATCGTTGAGCTGAGAGGTTTTGTCCCTTACATCAATACCCTCGAGCATGGTCATCACGTTTTTCTCAAAACCCTCCAATAGCACCCGAGTTTTGCGAATGACTCGATCAAGCCCCTGATAGAGCTCCTGGCGGAGGCCAGAGACTTCCTCGCGAAGCTCGCCTACCTCCTGGCGGAGGCCGTCCACTTTAGCCTGCAGGTTGTCAGATCTCTCGCGGGTCTCTTGCCGGAACTCGTCCAATTGACCGCGCAGTTCCAGAATCTCTTGACGTGGCTCGCACATCACAAACACCCCCTTTCCTTGTTCCATTCCATCTCATTCCATTATTCTCTCTATACATGGGGATTCCTTTCCCGAGCCCACACTCTGTGGTGAATTCCAGACTGCCAATTGTGAGGTTCTTGTGAAGAAGCCGTGGAGCTATCGTGTGTTCCATTGATTGGGGTTTTTACCTGCGGTAAAATGTATTCGCGTTGTCGCTCTTGGGAGAGCGCAGATGTCAGATGCCTTGAGCACAAAGACACAAAGGAGGAACAAGGAGTGTTAAAGGATCTATTCACTTCCCCTAAGTACCACTACCTGTGGCTCGTTCTCCGGCTGTACCTCGGCTACCAGTGGATTCTGGCCGGGTATGGCAAGATCACCAACCCCGCTGGGGTCTGGGTGGGAGACAAGGCAGGCGTGGCCATTAAGGGTTTCTGGATGAAGGCGGCAGGAATGGCGGTGGGCCCTGACGGCAGTCAAATCCCCGCCATGGCCAAATACGCCTGGTACCAATCGTTCCTGCAGTTCCTGGTCAATGCCGGAGCAGAAACCTGGTTCTCGTACCTGATTGTCGGCGCGGAGATTGCCGTAGCCGTCGGCCTCATTCTGGGGATCTTGACGGGCTGGGCGGCGCTGGGAAGCGCCCTCCTGAACTTGAACTTCATGCTCGCAGGGGTCGCAAGCACCAATCCCGTACTGTACACAATAGCCATCCTCATTATGATCGCCGGCAAAAACGCCGACAGAATCGGTCTCCAGACCTACTACCAATCGCGAACATCCCACCCCTCACCAGGTGAAACCCCAGCGGCAGGTGTTGCGGGGAGCTAGATCCCATCACCCTCACCCTGGTTCCTACCCGGCTCTCACCAGCAAGACGAAGGCCCGGAGGCGGCTCATGTAGTCCGCTTTCGGGCCTTCAACTTACCCCGGGTTCTGAATAGAATGCAATAATAGGGACTGACCACCCAAGAAGGAATTGCTGACAGTCACGGCGAATGACTTCTACAGCTTGTTGTTAGTAGCTCTTACCACCTGCTACTAACCAACTGGGGGGCAATAGGACATGTTTAATAAGGTATTAATCGCAAACCGTGGCGAGATCGCCGTTAGGGTGATCCGGGCTTGCCAGGAGCTTGATCTGGCCACCGTTGCCGTCTACTCAGATGCCGACGAAGACTCCTTCCACGTCCACCTGGCCGATGAGGCCTATCGCTTGGGCCCAGCGCCAGCCGCGGAGAGCTATCTCAGCACCGCCGCCATAATAGAGGCCGCCATTGAAAGCGGGGCAGGGGCCATCCACCCCGGCTACGGGTTTCTCGCTGAGAACCCCTCCTTTGCTGAGGCCTGTAGCAACTGGGGCATCAAATTCATCGGTCCCTGGCCCGATTCCATGCGGGTCATGGGACTCAAGTCATTGGCCCGCCAAAGGATGATGGAGGCAGGCGTCCCGGTGATTGAGGGTACTGACGGAGTCATCAGCAATCCTGATGATGCCGCTGAGGCTGCCCAGCGCATAGGTTACCCCGTGATTCTCAAGGCGGCGGCCGGTGGGGGCGGAAGGGGCATCCGCCTCGCCCATAACGAATCCGAGCTTCGCGCGGCGATAGTTCCAGCCGAGCGCGAGGCGGTATCGGCCTTTGGTGACGGCAGCCTCTATCTCGAGAAGTACCTGGATCGGCCCAGGCACATTGAGGTCCAGGTACTGGCCGACGAGCACGGAAACCTCATCCACCTTGGAGAGCGGGAGTCATCGCTACAACGCCGTCGGCAGAAGCTTATTGAGGAAGCGCCCAGCACCGCCCTTACACCCAGGCTGCGGCAGGAGATCTGCCAGGCGGGCCTGCGGGCGGCGGAGGCCGTCAACTATGTGGGCGCAGGGACCGTCGAGTTCCTGCTTGATAGCAAAGGCCGTTTCTACTTCATGGAGATGAACACCCGCATTCAGGTGGAGCATCCGACAACAGAGATGATCACCGGCGTCGACCTCGTCAAGGAACAGCTGCGGGTTGCCGCCGGAAAGGCCCTTTCCATATCCCAGGATGAGGTGAGGTTTTGGGGGTGGGCGATTGAGTGCCGCATCAACGCCGAGAACCCAGCCTCAGGCTTCAGCCCGAGCCCCGGTATCATCACGAAGTACAGGGAACCAGGCGGCCCAGGGGTGAGGGTGGACAGCTACCTTCAGGAGGGGACCCAGATCCAGTGCCACTACGATTCCCTCATTGCCAAGGTGATCACCTGGGGTCGAGACCGGGAGGAAGCCGTTGTTAGAATGCGACGGGCCCTGGGTGAATTCGTTGCCGAAGGGATTGTCACTACCATCCCTGCTCACAAGAAGGTCATGCGCCATCCGGAGTTTCTGGAAGGCCGCATCCACACAGGAACCCTTGATTCAATCATCAAGAGCCTCTGAGAAACTATCCGGAGGATAATGCGGGGGACGGAACCTCTATCATGAATCACTCAGGGACAGCCCCTGGAGGCTGTCCCTGACTCTAAAGCTATTCATCTTTCATCTCTTCGGGTTTTGGTCTACTCCCCTGCAACTCCGCCCTCCATCTTGACGGCGTCGCCGGGGCCAACATACTCCATCTTTACCGCCGCTACCTTCAGCTCAGGGATCTTCGCCTTGGGGTCGAGGGCGCTGTTGGTCAGGAGGTTGGCCGCGGCCTCGGCAAAGTGGAAGGGCATGAAGACCACATTCTTCGGAATGCTCTCCGTTACCCAGGCCTTGGTCTTGACCTCGCCGCGCCTTGACATCACCCTGACAAAGTCGCCGTGGCTGACCCCGAGCTTCTCGGCGGTCTCAGGGCTGATTTCCACATAGCCCTCAGGCCTGATCTCGTCAAGGCCCTTGGACCGGCGGCTCATGGAGCCGGTGTGGAAGTGGTACAGGATCCGCCCGGTGGTCAGCACCAGCGGATACTCGTCATCGGGCAGTTCCATCGCCGGCCTGAACTTCACGGCGGAGAATAGGCCCTTACCACGGGCGAACTCATCCACATGCAGGATGGGAGTGCCGGGGTGGTCCTTGCCCCGCACCGGCCACTGGAGGCCGTCGCCCTCAATGCGGTCGAAACTGACACCAGCGTAGATGGGGCTAACGCTGGCGATCTCGTCCATGATCTCCGCGGGGCTCCTCCAGTCAAAGCCGTCGGCGCCCATCCGCCGTGCTACTGCGGCCACAATCTCCCAGTCTTCCCGGCTCTCGCCGATGGGCTCGATGGCCTTACGCACCAGCTGGACGCGGCGCTCTGTGTTGGTAAAGGTACCGTTCTTCTCAGCATAGCTGGCCGCCGGCAGCACCACATCGGCCAACTCAGCGGTCTCAGTCAGGAAGATATCCTGGACAACGATGAAATCCGCTGCCTTCAGGGCCTTCTCCACCTTGTTGATGTCGGGGTCGGAGACCATCGGGTTCTCTCCCATGATATAGAGGGCGTGAACCTTGCCCTCAAGGATGCCTGGGATTAACTCCGTCACCGTCATGCCCAGCTCGCCGCTGAGCTCTGTTCCCCAGGCCTTCTCAAACTTGGCCTGAATTGAGGGGTCAACCACCGCCTGGTAGCCGGGATACACGTTGGGTAATGCCCCTAAATCGCAGGCGCCCTGAACGTTATTCTGGCCTCGCAGGGGGTTAACGCCGGCGCCGGGCCGGCCGATCTGGCCCGTCAACATCGCCAGATTGGCAATGGAGAGGACATTGTCGGTGCCGTGGCTGTGCTGGGTAATCCCCATGGCAAAGAGGATTGTGCCTCGCTCGGCTTTGGCGTAGGCCTGGGCCGCCTCAATGATCTTCCCGGCTGGAACCCCGGTGATGGCCTCCGCCACGTGGGGCGGGAACTCCTTGACAACTTCCTTCACTGCCTCGAAGTCCTCGGTCCGCTCCCTAATGAACTCCTCGTCGTAGAGGCCCTCCTCGATAATCACGTGCATCATGCCGTTGAGAAGCGCCACATCGGTACCGGGCATCTGGGCCAGGTGGAGATCGGCGTCCTTAACCAGCTCGATCTCCCGGGGGTCGCAGACAATCAGCTTCGCCCCGTTGCGCTTGGCCTTGTGAACCTCAAGGGCGATGACGGGATGGGTCTCCGTTGTGTTGCTTCCTATTGAAATGATGCAGTCGGCCTCATGGATATCGTTAATCGAGTTGGTCATGGCGCCGCTCCCAAAGGCGGTGGCCAGGCCAGCAACGGTGGAGGCATGACAGAGGCGAGCGCAGTGGTCAACATTGTTGGTCCCGACTACCGCCCGGATGAACTTCTGCATCACATAGTTCTCTTCATTTGTGCACTTGGCTGAACTGAGGCCACCAATGGCGTCGGCGCCGTGCTTGACCTTGATCTCCGCAAGCCTGGACGCCACCAGGTCAAGGGCCTCATCCCACTCCGCCTCCACCAGTTCCCCATCCCTGCGAATGAGGGGCTTTGTCAGCCGCTCGGGGTGGTTGATGTAATGGTAGCCAAAGCGCCCCTTAACGCAGAGCCGGCCCTTGTTGGCGGGGCCATCGGCCTCATCAACGCCCACAACCTTGCCGTCCTTGACGATCAGGTTGAAACTGCAGCCGACACCGCAGTAGGGACAGACGGTCCGGACCTTCTCGAAGTCCCAGGTCCGGCCGACACCAATCATCTCCTTGGGCTGGAGGGCGCCGGTGGGGCAGACGGCCACACAGTTGCCGCAGAAGACGCAGGGGCTGTCCTTGAGGCTGTCGTCAAAGGCCGTTGTCACCTTAGAATCAAAGCCCCGGTGGGTATAGTCAATGGCCCCCACGTTCATGATCTCATGGCAGACCCGGGCACAGCGACCGCAAAGGATGCACTTATCATGGTCGCGGATGAAGAAGGGGTTGGCGTCGTCAATCGGGTAGCGCTTCTTATCGCCAACAAAGGTGCCTTCGCGAACACCATATTCATAGGCATAGTCCTGAAGCCTGCAGTCGCCATTCTTCTCGCAGGCGAGGCAGTCTTCGGGGTGGTTTGAGAGGAGCAGGTCCAACACGGTGGCCCGGGATCTCCGCACCGTCTCCGTGTTTGTGTTGACAACCATGCCGTCCCGCACCGGTGTGGCGCAGGCCGCCGGCAGGTTCCTGGCTCCCTCGATTTCAACAACGCAGATCCGACAGGCGCCTTCGGGCACCAGTTCTGGCTCATGGCACAGGGTGGGGATCCTGACCCCAGCTCCCTCAGCCGCCTCCAGCACGGTGGCGTCCGGGGAAACCTCTATCTCAATCCCGTCAACCGTCACCTTAACCATCTTGGTTTCCTCAACCAGCTTGGTTTCCTTCTTGCTCTCTTTCCTGATCTTCTTGGTCTCCTTATTCACCAGCGCCACCTCCTATCCGTTTAACCGCATCGAACCGGCAGACCTCATAGCAGTTGCCGCAGGTTATGCACTCCTCCTGGTCAATCACATGAGGTTCCTTCCGCTCACCGCTAATGGCGTCGGTGGGGCAGTTGCGGGCGCAGAGGGTGCAACCGGTACAGGCCTCAGGGTCTATTTCAAATATGGTCAGGTTCCGGCAGGCCCCCGCCGGGCAAGACTTGTCATTAATATGGGCCTCATACTCGTGCCTGAAGTAGCGAAGCGTCGAGAGAACCGGGTTTGGCGCCGTTTGGCCCAGACCGCAGAGGGAGGTGTCCTTGATTACCTGGCCCAGGCTCTCCAGGCGCTCAATGTCGCCCTCCTCGCCCTTGCCGGCAGTAATCCGCTCCAGGATCTCCAGCATCCGCTTGGTCCCCTCGCGGCAGGGCGTGCACTTGCCGCAGGACTCCTTCTGGGTGAAGCTCAGGAAGAAGCGGGCGATATCGACCATGCAGGTGTCTTCGTCCATGACCACAAGGCCGCCTGAGCCCATCATCGCTCCCGCCTCAATCAGGGAGTCGTAGTCGACAGGCAGGTCCAGGAGTTCTTCGGGCAGACATCCTCCGGAAGGACCGCCAATCTGTACGGCCTTGAACTGCTTCCCCTTCTGGATGCCGCCGCCAATATCAAAGATGATCTCTCGCATGGTGATACCCATGGGGACCTCTACAAGGCCGGTGTTGTTGACCTTGCCGGTCAGGGCGAATACCTTGGTGCCTTTGCTGTTCTCCGTACCCATGCTGGCGTACCACTGGCTGCCGTTGCGGAGGATCTGCGGCACATTGGCCAGGGTCTCAACATTGTTAATATTAGTAGGCTTGCCCCAAAGACCGCTGGTTGCCGGGAATGGCGGCCGCGGCCTGGGCATCCCTCGCTTGCCCTCAATTGAGTTCATCAGGGCCGTCTCTTCGCCACAGACGAAGGCGCCGGCGCCTGCCTTAATCTTAAGATCAAAGCTAAAACCTGAACCCAGTATGTTCTCTCCCAAGTAACCGGCATCCCTGGCCTGGTCAATGGCGATTTGGAGCCGTTTGATAGCCAGCGGGTACTCGGCGCGGACGTAAACATAGCCTTCGTCGGAGCCAATGGCATAACCGCAAGCCAGCATACCCTCGATGACGGCGTGGGGGTCGCCTTCCAGCACACTGCGGTCCATGAACGCTCCCGGGTCACCCTCGTCAGCATTGCAGATGACGTACTTCTTGTCCCCAGGGGCACTGGCGGCAAACTGCCACTTGAGCCCAGCGGGGAAACCAGCGCCACCGCGACCGCGCAGGGCGGCGGTCTTGATCTCTTCGACTACCTCCTGAGGGCTCATGGTCTTGAGGGCCTTCTCAATCCCGGAGTAGCCATCATTAGCCAGGTATTCATCTATCCTCTCAGGATCGATGTGGCCGCAGTTGTGAAGGACCAGGCGCTGCTGGCGAGCGTAAAAATTGATGTCTTCATAGGATTGGACTCTCTCTTTGCTCCCAGGCTCCTTAAAGAGCAGGCGGTCGACTACCTCCCCCTTGACCAGGTGACCTTCAACAATGTCGCCAATGTCTTCGGGCTTTACCTGGCAGTAGAAGGTCTTTTCAGGCTCCATAATGACAATGGGGCCCTGCTCGCAAAAACCGTGACACCCCGTAACTGTTATCTCTATTTGCTGATCAAGGCCCTGAGCCGCCAGTTCGGCGCGAAGGGCATCGGTCACCGAACGAGAACCCGATGAGACGCAGCCGGTACCGGCACAGATCAGGATTTGCTTCTTGCCTTCTGCCTCTCTTGCTTTAGCCTCAATAGTCAAAGTGCCTAAGCCTCCTTCATCATTCATACTGGGCGAGGATCCCAGCTAACCGGTCTGGCGTCAGACGACCATGGGTGTCGTCATTGACCATGATCACCGGGGCAAGGCCGCAGGCTCCAATACAGGCCACAGACTCCAGGGTAAACCTCAGGTCATCAGTGGTCTCTCCATCGTCGATCTTGACCTCTTTCCTGATGGTGTCCAAGATCTTTTCGCCACCCCGCACATGGCAGGCGGTGCCGAGGCAAACCCTGATGATGTTCCGCCCCCTGGGCTCAAGGTGAAACTGGGCGTAGAAGGTAACCACCCCGTAGACCTGGCTAAAGGGCATCTTCAAGGACACGGCAACCTGCTTCAATACTTCCTTTGGCAGATAGCCATAGATGTCCTGGGCCTTCTGGAGAACAGGAATCAGCGAACCCTTCTGCCCAGAGTACTCAGCCAGGACTTCGCCCAACTGCTGCGCTTTGGGATCAATCTCTTCAGTTCCGCATTGACAAGCTGACACAGTCTTCCCCTTCCTTTCTTGACGATAGCTAGTCCTAATCTCCCAAAAAAAAGAACAAACCCCGATCGGAGTGAACCAAACCAGTGTCCAATTTCGTCAATCAAGACCTCAAATCCTGCCCTTGCCAGCCAGTGCTTTAGGCCTCGCGGATATATGGGCGCAGCTTCGTGGCCTGTCCCCCACGTCCCTCTGGTTCCTTCCCTGTGCACCTCTGATTCTAATAGATGCCGGTGAGTATTTCCGATGGAAAGTATATCTAATTCTCAGCAGCGGCCCGTTCTTCGTGAAACTCAAAAATGGCCTTGGCCATGGCCCGCATCCAGGGCTCAGGATTGCGGTCCACCTGATATGTGGTGATGACAAGAATGAAGGGGTTCCCATCCAGCATCACAATGGCGGCGTCGTTCCAGGTGATACTGTTAGTACCCGTCTTGTGAGCTACCGGCGCCCGGAAGTCTATGCCCCGGGGCACCCGCGACGTATAGACGCACTCCAGCAGGGCGTCCATCAGGAATGCGCTGTGTTCTTCCCCAAAAGCGCCAGTGTAGGCAAGCTCCAGGATGAGAGCCAGATCCCTCGGCGTTGTGCGCGGGGCCTTGCCACTGCCATAGACCTCGTAGTTGCGAGAACCATCGTTCCCGGTGGTGGGTAGCAACTCACAGTAAACACGGGTATCCCTGGCCCCAAGGAGGCGGACAACCTCGTTGAAGCGTTCAACCCCTACATGACGCAAGAGCACGTTGAAGTAGTCATTGACGGAGTGGCTCACCATGCGCTGGGTGATGTCGCCAATCTGAAAACTGCTGTTCAGAACCGGGTCATTGATGACGTCCTCCAGGCTCATCTCGCCGGTAGAGGCCAGATGCGCGATGGCTCCCGCCATGAACAGTTTGACGGTTGATGCGGTCTCAAAGAAACCAGGGTCCTCATCACAACTGCCTCCCGTCTCGGTCAGCAAGTGATTATAACCCACGGCAAGACTGGTATCCAACTCCTTGACATAGACGCCGAAGACGCCCTTACCCCCCGCATCTCGATAGGCCGCCACCTGGCTCTGTATAATAGAAAGGACACCCTCTCTGTAATCTGACTGGCGCTGCAGGTACTGCCAGATATCGTGAGCCTTCTGTTGATGGGCCTTCGCGAGATCGATAGACCGGCTCAACCACGCAGATTTCGGAGGGTTCGGGACCGCGGCGACCTGGTCTGGCGGTGGGAGATCTGGGCTGGAGGGGGTTGTAAGAAGATGAAGAATGAGAACTAATGGTACGGCCCTGCTCACCTGGAAACTGCACCTCCGGTTTCTTGATCGCCATTGCGGTCTCAATCAGTGACACCGAAATTCAGTGACAGCAGCAAAAGAGTCCTAGAGATTATATTGGGTGAAGCTGCCAGTTAGAACCGAGATCCTGCACTGAGAGATGAAGGCCAGTTTACACCGGTGTCGTGCGTTAAGGCCACATTACAGGGGCTACATTACAATAGAAGCTGAAGGACTGAGGCGCATAAGAGAGAAAGAGAGTAGGACGCAGATTTACAGCAGCAAAGTTCGAGGTGGTCAGATGGCGCGGTTCTGGGTGTCGGGAAGCATCGTCAATAACGATCTCAACAAGCTTCGTCACATGGACTTGACAGGGGTTGACGGCATTGAGCTGGCCATGTACCGGGACCTGGCTGAAGTGTCAGAAGCCGTGGCCTGGGCCCAGGGAGCAGGCATTGCCTACGGGTTCCACCATCCCCTGATTAAAGACCCGGCCTTCGCCCGCGACCTTGGTGTCCAGTGGTTTGCCCTCTCAAAGGAGCTATCCTCCCATGACAGGGTGCTGCGGGCCGCCGCCCTTTCCTGGGTGGAAGACAGCCTCGAACTCGCACACGATCTGGGAGGACAGCATCTGGTAGTACACGCGCCGACAAAGATCAGAGACTTAGATAGCCCACCCATCACTGAGGATGACTGTAGGGCCCTGGTGACCCAGACCCTCAGCCACCTGGACCATCTGGCCGAAAAGACCGGGGTCCAGATCCTGATTGAGAGCGATGGCCCCAACCCTTACTATATGACCCCGGGGAGCCTCGTCGAACTGGTCGCCCCTTACCCACACCTGGCCCATTGCCTGGACACCATGCACTTTGCCGTCTTCACCGGGAAGTATGGCTACCGGTGTACCGTAGAGGAGCTGACGGTGGCCGCCGCCCCTTACACCGCGTCAATTCATCTCAGCAACACGATCTCCCCGTCGGGCTCGGGGACTGATCTCAGGCCTCCAGGGTCACAGCACCTTCGCCTCCCGGTTCACCCAGACCAGGACCCCGCTGATGGCTGGATTGACATTCAGGCCGTTGTCAGTGAGGTTACTCAGCAGAACCCAGACTGCCTACTAATCATGGAGCACATCCCCTACCGCGACTGCGACCTCCAGGCCCTGGCGGCCTGGGGCCGTGATCCCCACGGGTATGCATCGGAAGCTATTGATTGGGTGAGGAAGTTGGCTAGGGGAAATGAGAGTGATATGGCCGGCAATGGCCTGTAATGGCCGGTCACAGCAGGCAAGAGCAGGGATAGCTGTGGGCAGGAAAAGATTCAGGTCTTCAGGCGTTGATCTAACCGACGCAGCACCTCAGCCGCTACGAGGCCGTAGATTGCGGACCCAACGAAGTTAGATAGCGCAGTAGCTGAGGTCACGGTTGTAAGATTGGGAACCTTGAAGGCGATTGTGATGGCGTAAATACCGAACCAAACAAAACCAGAGTAGAGTAGTCCCTTAAGTAAGTAGACGCGGCTAGTTACTACCTCATTTCCAAGAATAAAAGCCAGCCCAATACCGAGAACACCAGCAAAGAGAAGATGCCCGACAGCACCAATAATGTTCTCGACGATGTTGTCAGGCCGCGTCCCCAGGATCATGATGCCGCCCCAGTGTACAAAGGGCACCCTGGTGATGTTTAGACTAAAAGATATAGAGCTTACGATACTCATTAGGCCCCCACCCGCAAAACCTGCAATCAATCCCCTGGTAAACCTGTCCTTAATTGTCACTCTTGACCATCCTCTCTCGCCCTTTGCGGCTCTAACGCAACGTAGCCCCGACGCAACGCGGCCCTATAGCTGAGACGCCGCTGCGACCTCAGCTTTAGCATTGTCAATTTATAGCCCCAGTAATCACCTCGGCCGTGACACCTTGCTCGAGAAATCGCCGTCACAGGAATATCCTCCGCTGTGTCGAAATGTGTGGTCAGAGAGAAAAGGGAGGAGTTGCCGTTGGCCAGGATACAGGAAAACCCCACAATTCAGCTGGCGCTGTCGGTTGCAGTCCTTTTGGTCATAGTGCCGTTAGTTGCCTTTGCCTGGCAGCCGGACCGCGAGCCCCTGGACCTGGACCCGGTACCGGAAGTGACCTCGCTTGTCCTTGAACCCGGCCAGAGTGTAGCCGCCCCCGGGAGCAGTCTTACTCTCTCTGTGAAGGCGTTGTTCGCTGATGGGACAGGCCTTGATGTCACCAATGGCGAGGACGGAGCAAGCTATACGGTGTCCGATGAGGCTAGCGTCATAATTGACGGGGGCGGAAGGTTTCACGTGGCCGAAGGGGCGCCCATTGGTCAGCGAATCGAAATCACCGCCATCTACCAGGACCAACGGGCTACCGCCAGCATACTGATACTATACTGGCTGGCTGACACCGTTCACACCAACGAAGAGGGTGTTCCCGTGGTGACCAACGCCGACAGCATCACCGTTATCGTTAACAAGGAGAGAAACCTCCCCGCCAGCTACGAGCCGGCTGACCTTGTGAGGCCAGATGTGGCCTTCTCCTCCTCCGGTGACAGGGAGAAGCACTACCTGCGCCAGGAGGCGGCAGCGGCCCTTGAAGCCCTCTTCGCCGCGGCGGCGGAAGACGGTATTGAACTCGTGGCCGTTTCCGGCTATCGCTCCTTCGAAACCCAGGCCCGTATCTTTGAGTACAACGTCCGCTCCAACGGTGGCGACGAAGAGTTGGCCAATAGATGGAGTGCCCGCCCCGGCCAGAGCGAACACCAGACCGGCCTGGCCATGGATGTCTCTGCTGAGAGCGTAAGCTGTGCCCTGGAGGCCGACTTTGCAGAGGCCCCAGAGGGTCAGTGGCTAGCGGCAAATGCCCACCGCTTTGGCTTTGTCATCCGCTACCCCCAGGGCAAGGAGGACATCACCGGTTACGGCTATGAACCCTGGCACATCCGTTATGTGGGTGAAACCGTCGCCCAGCAGCTCACAGAGGCAGGCCTCACCCTTGAGGAATATTTCACCCGCTAGCCTTTGCCGCTAGCTCTTGGCTACTAGCCCTCGGCCGCGGTGCGCAGTTGGTCATTGCCGGCGCCGCCTGACCTCAGATCCAGGTCGCGACTGATCAGGTCCTGATATGTCTCCCTCGCCACCACCAACTGGCTGCGCCCATCCCTCACAAAGACCACCGCAGGCCTGGGATTGCCGTTGTATGTGCTGGCCATGGAGTAGGTGTAGGCCCCGGTGGCCGGGATGGCCAACAGGTCCCCGCGCCGCACCGGTGGCAGCATCACCGAGTCGATAAGCTTGTCTCCAGACTCGCAGTACTTGCCCACAACCTGATACTGGTCAGTTGGGGTGTCAGCAGCCCGGTTTGCCACCACCGCACCGTAACGGGCCCCGTAGAGGGCAGGCCTGAGGTTGTCCCCCATCCCTCCGTCAACAGCCACTATCCGGCGCCGCAGACTCGCCGCATTCTCAGACATACTAACCCCGGTTTCCTTCACAACACCAACGGTGTAGAGGGTAATCCCGGCCTCCCCCACCAGCGACCGCCCAGGCTCAATAATGAGGGCGGGCCAGCTTCCTTCAGCCAGCGAGGTGGAGAAGCCCCGGGCGATGGCCTCGGCCATCTCCTCGATCGTCGGGGGCTGTTCTGATGCCACGTGGCTGATGCCCAGCCCGCCCCCAAGGTCAACCTCGGCTACGGTAATGCCCTCCTGGTTCAGCTCGGACACTAGCCTGCCCACAACCTCCGCCGTCTCCTGGAAGGGCCTGGTGTCAAGGAGCTGCGATCCCACGTGGGCGTGGAACCCCCGGAAGCTCAACCCCGGCGCGGAGATGACCCGTCTGACTGCCTCCTGGGCCTGGCCGCCCCTGACCTGGATCCCGAACTTCGTCAGCTTGTCCCCTGTGGCCAGGTACTCATGGGTCTCAGCCCGCACCTCAGGTACAATCCTGAGAAGCACGTTGACTGGATCGGCGCCGCCCCGTCGACCGGCAACCAACTGCAGGAGCAGATCCAGTTCGTCATCGCTGTCCACTACAATCCTGCCGACACCGGTAGATAGAGCCATCTCCAGCTCGGAGCGGGACTTGTTGTTGCCGTGGAAGATCATCCGCTCCGCCGGGAACCCAGCCTCAAGCCCCACGAAGATCTCGCCACCGGAGACGACGTCAACATAGAGACCCTCATCCGCCACCAACTGAGCCATGGCCTTGCACCAGAAGGCCTTGGCGGCATAGGCCACAGCAACCCCGGGAAAAGGGCGACCGCCAAAGGCCCTCAGGTAGCTTCGACACTGCTCCCGTATTCTCGTCTCGTCAAAGACATAGAGAGGGGTCCCGTAGCGACGGGCAAGAGCCACAGTACTGCATCCACCCCATGTTAGCTGCCCCTGGGCGTCCACCGGGACTGCTGTGGCTACTGGGGCTACTGGAGCTACTGGAGAAGCCTCTGGAGCGTCTGGAGCCTCTGAAGCCTCTGATATCTCTGGCATCATTTCATTCATTAAAATCGTCCTTTCTTGCTTTCAGGTCAAGGGGGGGCTGGGGGGCTCTTCTTCTCGGCGTACAAAGCAAAATCCGACGAGTAAACGCCGGATAACAGAAACCGATGTCCCCTCACCCCCGTTTCGTGAGATAGCGCTCCGTCTGTCTTACGAGGAGTTGACAGACGACAGTCCAGCAGCTCTTCGCTGCAGGCCCAGCGCCAGGCTGGTGGGCGACCAACCAGACACTTCGGCGACATCCCCTTTCGCCAGCCCTCATCCCCGCCCGGGTCTGAGCTGCTACTGATGGATAGTCGCGCCTCTACCCCACCCATTTGAGTGAGGTAACGTTATACTAATTTGTAGTCGATGGTATCACGGTGGGAGGAACCTAGTCAAGAGTTAAAACCTTCCTCAGAGAAATGGTTTGAACCTTTGTTTATTGAAACCCTACATACAGACGGAAGGAGGAGGACAGCGAAATGGCGTCAGACACAATAACTGCAAGCCCTGGCTCCGATGTGGAGTTGCTCAAGCTCATAGCCGCTGGAGACAGAAATGCCTTCGAAGCCCTTTACCATCGCTTCGCTGACCGCCTCTACCGCTTTGCGGTCTTGAGACTGGGCGATGAAGGGTTAGCTGCCGACGGCGTTCACGACACCCTGTTGGCAGTCTGGCAGGGGGCGGCATCCCGCTTCCAAGGCCGGTCCCAGGTCTCAACCTGGCTTTTCGGCATCTGCTACAACAAGATAGCCAACATCAGCGAGAAGCGGGCCCGAAGCCCTGACCTTATATCCGACGAGCAGCTGCAGGTAGTTGCCGGGTCCAACAGCCCGGAGCAGGACCTGGTACCAGATACCGTCGTGGTGAGGCAAGCCCTGCAACAACTGGAACCAGGACACCGGGATGTGGTTTTGCTGGCCTTTTACCTGGACCAGACCTACGAAGAGATCTCCGAGGTCTTATCCATTCCGGTGGGAACTGTAAAGAGTCGAGTCTTCCATGCTCGCAAGAAACTGGCCCGGCTTCTAGCCAGAGCCCAGGAGGTGGACTAGGAATGAAGGTACAGAACGGCTTAGACAACAGAGACTGGCTGGCAAAGGCGGTTAAGGACGCTGCCGCCGACGTCTCCCCCGCCCCCGACCACCTCCGGCACCGCCTGCTGACCTCTATTGACGCTGAGGTAGAGGCAGACCAGGGCCCAACCAGGGGCCTGGCTGTGCTGGAACTGATATCCTACGGGCTTTTAGAGACAGCCGACAGGTTTGAGGAGACAGCCGGACCGCAGGCCTTAACAGGATCCTTGAGATTACTGGCCAGTGCCCTGTCGGTATCCGATATCAAGGGCCTGGCATCAGACCTGAGGCAGAGACAACCAGATCGGATTACCTTGACGTTGCCTATGGTAGGCAGCATCCGAATCGCCTAGGCTGTGCTGCCATCGCCACGTCAACATCACTTCGCCGGGTCAGCATCATCATCGAGGCGGCCAGCGCCCCTGGCCGCCAGACTTGAAAGGAGTTGTTCGCAAGTGTCAAAAGACAGTGTCCATGAACTAAGAGAGGTAGCGCAAGAGCTACCAGGTCTCTTCAATGTACTGTCGGAGAACCTTCCCAAACTAATCAACTCGCTGCTGGGCACCCTCTACTCCGAGGAGTCCGCCCGCAACCTGGGCAAGGCCACTGCCGCCTTCTACAAGGAGTTGGTGGAGGCTGGGATCCCGCAAGAAGAGGCCCTGAAGATGGCAAAGGACTATGTAGGCAGCCTGAACAAGGTCATGCAGAACGCCCCCAATCTTGGTGGCAGCAGGCACGGGTATAAGGTCAAGATTGACACAAAAGATCAGGACTAGGGGAAGGCCATGGCTGTCTTCAGTCTGTTAAGAGCGGCACCAAGCGGGATTATGATGGTCGTCAAGCTCGGACTCTCACTCCTGCGCGTCAAGGGCGCTTACCGCCGGGCTGGGAACTCCTTCGCCGACGAACTCAGAAGGCAGGGGGTACCCAGAGAGATAGCCGTCGAACTAAAGAAGAGCTATCCTAAGCCCCCCACAAATACCGCCAACTGGATCTCGCAGCGCTGACCAACAGGGCAGTGACTTGCTTGCAGCGCTGACCAACAGGGCGGGGCAGTGACTGCCCCCAGCGCCAGACCACACAGGGATAGGGACAAGAGCAGGGAGAAGAACAGCGACCGACAACCACAGGTGGAGCGGCGTTCTGTTCTGGGCGGCCCTGAAGTGCTACAGGGCATCGCGGGACCGGTCAATAAAGGGGTGAACCAGATGAGCGAGACGGAAGCAGAGGTAGAGACCTTGAAGGCAAGAGAAACGGGTGAAGTCGGCAAGGAAAGAGAGACAGGCGATCCCCGGCAGCTAACACTGCTTGTGAGATCCCTTCCCCGCGTCTGGCTACTGATAGTGGGCGTGCTTCTAACGATGCTGACTTCAGCTTCCATAGTCTATCTGGGCCACCTACTCAGGGTTCTGATGGACGCGGCCCTGGGTCTGGACTGGGTAGCCTTTTGGAGAGTCTCCTATCTGTTCCTTGGTCTTCAGCTGGCCAGATTTCTCCTGATATACACCAGAACTAAGACGGTGGGGGCCTATGCGGAGGACGGTGTGACCCGGCTCCGCCAGACAATTGTGGAGCGCATCGCTAGATTGCCCATGGCGGAGCTCAGCGAGATCCATTCCGGGGACTTCGTCTCCCGATTGACCAACGACCTCAATCGCATCCGGGTCTTCATCCAGCAGACACTGATTGGCCTCATTGATCAGCCCCTCACGGCGGTTCTGGCCTTTGCCTACCTGTGTTGGCTGGACTGGCGCCTTACCCTCATCCTGACGCTGGCCATGCCCCTGATCCTCTTTATTAGCATGCTCCTATCGAAGCCCATGGGCAGACTGGGCAAAGAACGCCAGGAATGGCTGGCCCAGGTCAATAGTGTTGCCCAGGATACAATCACCGGCATCGAAGTTGCCCGGGCCTTCAACCTCACCGGCGCCCTCAATGAGAGGTACGGAGACGCCGTAGACCAATCGGTAAGGGCCTCGGCGGCGCTGGCGAGCCGCAGGGCTCTGGTGATGGGGAGCTCCTTCTTCATGAGCATCATCCCCTTCCTGCTGCTCTTCGGCATCGGCGGCTATTGGTCCATCCAGGGCGACATGACCCCCGGAAGCCTGATCGCCTTCGTTAACCTGCTCAATCGCCTGACCAACCCCATGGCGCAGTTGCCGCGGTTGGTGGGTGAGTTCAGGGCCGATATGGCCGCCGCCAAGCGGGTCTTTGCCATCCTGAACCTCGGGGTTGAGTCAACTACAGGTATCGGTGCTGTTGATGCAGACGGCCCTGAAGCCATCGCTGTGGATAACCTCCGCTTCTCCTACCCCAACCGCGACAGAACAGCCCTTGACGGCATCAGCTTCAGCGTTGAGAGGGGCAAGACCGTCGCCATCGTCGGGCCCAGCGGCTCAGGGAAGACAACCCTCTTCAGGATCCTCCTTGGACTCTACGATGAATACCAGGGCGACATCGAGATTTTCGGTAGGGGGCTGCAGGACTGGAACCTGGAGGCCCTCCGCCAGAGCATAGCCTTTGTCACCCAGGACACCTACCTCTTCCCTGGAACCATCGCTGAGAATATCGCCTACGGCCGTCAAGGGGCTACCCCCACTGAGATTGCCGCCGCCGCCAGGGCAGCCAACGCCAGCGAGTTCATTGCCGGGCTCCCCCAGGGCCTTGATACCAGCGTCGGCGAGCTTGGAGGAAAACTCTCCGGCGGCCAACGCCAGCGCATCGCCATCGCCCGGGCCATCCTGAAGGACGCCCCGATCCTGCTCCTGGATGAAGCCACCTCAGCCCTTGACACCCGCTCCGAAGCCCTGGTGCAGGAGGCCCTTGACGAGTTCATGGCAGACAGGACAACCCTGGTCATCGCCCACCGGCTGTCCACTATTAAGAATGCCGACTGGGTCCTGGTGCTTGATGACGGCCGCATCGCCGAAGAGGGCACCCACGACGACCTGCTGGCGCGCGAGGGGCTCTACCACCATCTCTATACGAGACAATTCGCCGATAGCGAAAGGGAGGCGGTCTAGAAATGATGAAGCGCAGCACCCTTGTGAGGCTCTATCGCCTTGGGGGCAACGCCCTTCCCGCCTACTTCGTCGCCCTCCTTGGCGGCGGCCTGCTCTATGGAATTATGCAGGTTGCCATGGCCATGCTCCTGAAGGACCTCTTTGACGCCATCGCTGCCCAGCAGATGCCCGCCCTGTTGGAGGCCACGGTGGTCCTGGGCGGCGCCGTCCTGGCCCTGCTGGTTGCATACACAGGCTCTATGTATCTCTTTGGCCTTCAGTCGGCGCTGATCACCGGTAAGATCCGCAAGAGAGTCTTTGACAGTGTGTCCCGGCTCCCTATCGGCTACTTCAAGGATGAGCACAGCGGCGACCTCATCTCAAGGCTCACCAACGATATCTCGGGCGCCGAACCCGCCTATATTGACATACCCATGAACCTGATTGGTAACGTTTTCGCCGGCCTCATGGGCCTGGTGTACATTTACACCCTTGACCCGCGCTTATTCATCTACGCCGTTGTGGTGGGGCTTCTCAGTGTCGGCGTTAACTACGTCTTTGTGAAACCCCTTCGCGTCATCAGCCGTCAAGTCCAGAAACGGCTGGCGGTGCTGACGGAGGAGCTTACGGACATCCTGGCAGGGATGATGATAGTCAAATCCTTTAACCTGGTGTCGGTGCTAACAGAGAAGTTTTTGAGGAGAAACCGCCACGCCTACCAGGCTTCCATGGAGCGCGTTGACAGGCAGGCCTGGCTTAACGTAGTCAACGACGGCCTCTTTTTTCTCTCACTGATGGGTATACTGATCTACGCATCATACCTGTCAATGGTGGGAGCAATCACCATGGGGGTAGCCGTCGGAGCTATCCAAATCCTCGGCCAGGTCGGAGGTATGTTCCGGTTGTTAGGCGCTTTCATCACCGATCTTCAGAGCGCGCTGGCGGCCGCCGACCGGATCTTTGAGGTGCTGGATCAGGAGGCGGAGCCCGAAACCTACCCCGTGCCCAGCCAGGAATCATCAGGTGACAAGGACGTCAGCCCTGCTTACATTGATTTCCACAACGTGTCCTTTGCCTACGAAGGGGGTAACCAGGTGTTGAGGGACCTATCCTTCCAGGTCGCTGAGGGTGAGCGCGTGGCCCTGGTTGGGCCCAGCGGCGGCGGCAAGAGCACCATTCTCAAGTTAATCCTGGGTTTCTACGAGCCTGACACCGGTATCATCCACGTTGCCGGGCGCCCCCTGGCAGGTCAGCCCCTGGAGGAGCTCCGGGACAAGATGGCCTTCGTGCCCCAGGAGCCCTATCTCTTTGCTGGGACCATAACGGAGAATCTCCGCTACGGCCGCCAGGGCGGTCTATGCTTCCAGGACCGCCGGAGCCAAAGCGACCCCACCGAGAGCGATGGTGAAGAGCTGGCGGCGGCCGCGGCGGCCGCCAACGCCCTCGAGTTCATTGAGGAGCAGGAAGACGGCTTCGACACCACTGTCGGGGAGCGTGGGGCTCACCTCTCCGGCGGACAGCGCCAACGCATAGCCATCGCCCGGGCTGTCGTCAGGGATGCCCCCGTCCTACTGCTGGACGAGGCGACATCTGCCCTGGACAGTGAGTCAGAGCAGCTGGTTCAGGAGGCCCTGGACCGCCTGATGATCGGCCGCACTTCCCTGGTAATCGCCCACAGGCTGTCCACCATCCATGAGGCCGACCGTATCCTGGTAATAGACGACGGTAGGGTCGTTGAGGAAGGCCGTCATGAGGACTTGCTTCAGATTGAGGATGGCCTCTACCGGCGCCTCCATGAGGAGCAGTTCAAATCTGCCACAGCATCATAACGACCAAGTGTTACAGAACCCGTCAGCACGTCAGCGAAGCTATGGTCCCGCCAAACTCACCGTAGCCGACACCCGGTCGCCTACCTCTCAAGGGCTAATTGGCGCTTACGGGCCGCCAACTCTCCGTATTCATCATCAAGGGCCAGGTACTCGGGGTCCCCAGGAGTGAGGCGGCCCAGCCTGACCACGAGCTCTGCCATCCTCGTCTCGATGACAGCAAGCTGGGCATCGTCATTGTCGGCCACGATCTCCCCGGCCCCTTCCGCGCCAAGACGACGGCCCCGGTCATAGTACTCAGCGAAGCCCCCCTCAAAGCTCCTGACATGCCCATCCTCGAAGACCAGCAGCCGGTTGCAGAGCCGCTCTAGCATGTAGCGATTATGGGAGACCAAGAGCAGTGTGCCCCTGAACCCCTCCAGGGACTCTTCAAGCTCCTCCCGGCTGTAGAGGTCCAGGTGGTTTGTGGGCTCATCCAGGATCAGGCAGTCGGTCTGCTGCAACACCAGTTGCGCCAGCTTGAGCTTTGTTCGCTCACCGAGGCTGAGGGTCCCAATCCGGCGATGGAGCATCTCGTTGTCGAACCCCATATTAACCTGCAAGCCCCTGGCCCCAGCATCACGGGCGATGTCCAGCATCTCCAGGGGAGTCAGCGCTTCATCCAGGTCCATTACGTCCTGGCTCAGGTAGGCTGTCTTCAGGGAGGGGCTAACCCAGAGTTCGCCGGAGTCAAGGGCCTCCCGGCCCACAATGGCCCGGAGCAGGGTTGTCTTCCCGCACCCGTTAGGGCCCACCAGCCCGACCCTGTCCCCGCGTTGAACATAGAAGGAACTGCCCTGGAAGAGGCTCCTGCCCTCAAAGGCCTTGGCAATGGCCCGCGCCTCCAGGATGCGGCGGCCCCTGTCACCTGATTCGACGAAGTCCAGGCGGATCTCCGGCTCGTCGGTGGGCCTCTGAGTGGCATCTGAGCGCAGCTTCTCCAGGCGCTTCCTCTTGGACTTCACCTGGCGATCCATTTTTTTGGCCTTGGCCCGGTTGTGTTCCTTGCCGCCCTTGACATTCCCCGTCTCTATGGCGGCCTTCCGGGCCTCATTATGGGTCTTTGAAGACCAGCCATCCAGCCGCTTGATCTCAGTCTCGATCTGGGCCTGGCGCTTCATCTCCACTTCATACTGATGAAGCTGCTGCTCATGGCGGCGCCGCTTCTCTTCTCGGTAGAAGCTGTAGTTGCCGGCATAGTGGTTCGCCTTGCCCTCCTCGAGCTCAACAATCCTGTCAACCACCAGGTCTAAGAAGTAGCGGTCGTGGGAGATGACAAGGATAGCGCCGTCAAACCCCTTGAGCTGTTGGGCCAGCCACTCCACCCCCGCAAAGTCCAGGTGGTTTGTGGGCTCGTCCAGGATCAGCAGGTCAGGCCTCAGAGACCAGACCTTGGCCAGGGCCAGCTTCGTTCGCTCACCGCCGCTCAGCCCTGCCAGGCGATCTTCCTCCCAGCTGTTGACGCTCTCCAGGCCCAGCTGGCGCGCAGCCTCCTGGAACCCATTGATTGCCTCAGGGGTTGCGCTGTTAACCAGCTCAGTAAAGGTGTTTACAGTATACGATGTTGACTGACGCAGGTATCCCACCTTGAGCTCCCTCCGGTGGGGCTCGATGATCCCCTTGTCAGGCCTCAGGCTGCCGGAGATGATGTTGGCAAGGGTGGTCTTCCCGGCTCCGTTCTTGCCAACAAGGCCAATTACTTCACCGGCCCTGACATTGATATCGATCCTCTTGATAACGGACTGTGGACCAAAGGCCTTAGCCACATCCCTGATAGACATTAGTAACGTCACTTGCGGTCACCTCACTGCAGATGCAGATAACCAATTGTTCTGGATAGTCTGGAGCACAGCAAGGCGGAGAAGGCGGGGTTAAACATAAAAAACCGGCAGAGCCGGTTTGTGGGTGATGTTGATGCTGATATGGCTGAGTGCCACTGCAACAAAGGCGTCTAGGCCTTTGCGCCACTGGGCACAGCAATACAAGACATATATAGTTGTTCCACCGGAATAAGCTCCCGCATTCCACCTAGCTATGCTGTTGGCTTGCGGGTGAAAATCATCCGGTACCTCCTATAGTCCCGTTGGCATCCGACACCGCTATTATATTCCGCGTTAGAGAATGTGTCAAACAGAAGAGAGCCAGAAACCACGCGAAAGCGCTTCCCCAGATACCATATGTGGTATAATTTACTAGCAGAGATGCCTTATTAATAGGAGGCCAAGAAACATGCCTGAGGTGCCTATAACTAAGAACCACGCTGGGTGGATTATTGCTAGTATTCTACTTGTAGCTATGGCGGCCTTAACACTATGGTTTTATTCCCTTCCGAGTCCCCTCTCTGCCTTTGGGCACGCCACCAGTCCCTGGAACAGCCCAATCAATTCCCATATATCGCCCGGACTGTGCCTTTTCAATAGGGGTTACTTCCCTGTCAGGATTAAAAGTGCTATAGCCTATGTAGGTAATGGAGTAGAGTTTGTCCGGGCCGAGGTAATCCGGACAGGAATTAGCCACGGGATCGCCGGTATTGAAGGAACGCCAGCAGACAACAACATTGAAACCAGGCCGGCCGAGGGTGCCCTCATCTCCACCGATGGCGCTTACACCATCTTCTTTGTCTTGCGATGCGTTGGCTCGGAACAGCACTTTGATAGGTTTGTTGTCGTCTATGAGCATCTCTTCAAGGAGTATACCCTTGTTAAAGACAACCTTGATAGGGGGCGCTGAGCCTTGGGTCCAGGCACGATTTTGGACATTGAACTGAACTACCGTGGACGGTTAGTAGTCAGGGGCATAGCAGTCTTCCTTGCCGTCTCAGTGGTCACCTCAATTGCCTTCATCCTCTCCTACAGTCTTGGAGGGCCAGAGTTTCTGTCGCTGCTGGCGTCCCAGGAGCCAGAGATTCACTATGCCAGGATCGAACAGTATGGCTGGCAAAGCGTGCTCATCGGAGACGATGAATACCTGGGAGGGCTCCTCCTTGGCTGGACTCGACACCCGTGGGTCTCCTCCCACCAGTGGTCAGATACCGACCACATTGTGTCCAGGGATGGATGGATCATTTTCTGGTCTCCCGGACTGCCTGAAATGGTGTCCCCGGAGACCAGGAACGAAATGAGAGAGGCCGTAGAGCGCCTTGAGTCTGGCGGTCTTCCCGCCCCGTCCCTTGGCATGCGCATGAAGTACCTGCGAGCACTGGTTGTCAAGGACTTCAACGAGGCCTGGCTCGGTGTCAGTCATTCTGTCAATGAAGTACTCCACCCGTCTGTCCAATCCGCAAGGATTATCTCTGCTAACAGACGCTTCGCCATCAAGCGAAATCTGCCACTTCCCTTTTGATGTCATAAAAGTCATCGTGCTCTTCTTCTGGGTCCACATCTGGACCCTATTTCCTCTACCAGTCTCCGTCATTGCGATGTACATCTGGCTAGTGCTTTCTTCAGCCGGAGCCATACTAGCCTTTCTGTGGGGTCTTTAAGGTGCATCCTGAGCACGTTCTCAGAAGACAGCCGGGCAACGAAACGTCTCCGATCTACACTGCGTACAGACCATGGTGACCAAGCCGGATTACACGTGCCCCACTTCAGTTCACCCCCACCCGCGTGGGGACAGCGGTTAGCAGTTCGATTGTGGCATGTGGATACCGGTTCACCCCCACCCGCGTGGGGACAACGAGAATGAAGCAGGAGCAGACCGAAGCCCCCTCGGTTCACCCCCATTCGCGTGGGGACAACACTATGTGTTCCATGCCGACACCGAGGGATATAACGGTTCACCCCCACCCGCGTGGGGACAACTTCATGTGTGGTGGTTTCGGTTTCGGCCCTCTCGGTTCACCCCCACCCGCGTGGGGACAACTACTGCAGCTACTACGGCACCCACATTGTGGTCGGTTCACCCCCACCCGCGTGGGGACAACGCGTATCGTAGAGCCCGATCAGCTGCCAGGAGCGGTTCACCCCCACCCGCGTGGGGACAACGTTCTCGTATTGCTCGGCGCAAGCCAAACACTCGGTTCACCCCCACCCGCGTGGGGACAACGTTGAAGTTGACGACACCGGCCATGATGTCACCGGTTCACCCCCACCCGCGTGGGGACAACTGCTGAGGGCCTTAACCGCTATGTTTGAGTCGCGGTTCACCCCCACCCGCGTGGGGACAACGCGCCGCGAGTACCTTCCAGGTATTCCATTTCCGGTTCACCCCCACCCGCGTGGGGACAACACCACCATGTCGGCTGGCACCACAAGAGCGACCGGTTCACCCCCACCCGCGTGGGGACAACGCCAGCAGGGCGGGCGACTGCCCTAGCACACCGGTTCACCCCCACCCGCGTGGGGACAACGGCACCTTCTCACGCCAAAACAACCCATGTGACGGTTCACCCCCACCCGCGTGGGGACAACCTGTACTTGATGTGTGGTTGGTCCTTGTACATCGGTTCACCCCCACCCGCGTGGGGACAACTCAAGGGTCACGGCCCCGCGATTGAGGCAAACCGGTTCACCCCCACCCGCGTGGGGACAACTAGGAAGGGGGAGGAAGTAAATGCGAGATAGACGGTTCACCCCCACCCGCGTGGGGACAACGGTGTCTGACTGCGACGCTTGTAGTAGTCCATCGGTTCACCCCCACCCGCGTGGGGACAACGGGTGGACTCAATCTCTGCCACTACCTCTGCCGGTTCACCCCCACCCGCGTGGGGACAACTAAGGCAGCGGGTGGATCCTGATGGCTAAGGTCGGTTCACCCCCACCCGCGTGGGGACAACGCGTAGACGCGCCCCTTGTGGACGTTAAATATCGGTTCACCCCCACCCGCGTGGGGACAACGTCGAGGTCGCGCCGGTTCTGCTGTGCCAGTGCGGTTCACCCCCACCCGCGTGGGGACAACACTTGTTTTTGCCCCATCTCCCAATGAACCTCCGGTTCACCCCCACCCGCGTGGGGACAACAACCCGTCAATGGCATCCTTGTCCCAGTACGTCGGTTCACCCCCACCCGCGTGGGGACAACGGGGGTGGCAAGATGGAGATAAAGCTAAAGGACGGTTCACCCCCACCCGCGTGGGGACAACTTTGATACAAGCCCTCAACTAGCGCGTGTTCCCGGTTCACCCCCACCCGCGTGGGGACAACGTAGTCCGCTCGATCTTGGCTGCCTCTGCCGCCGGTTCACCCCCACCCGCGTGGGGACAACGCACCCCAGCGATGCCGAAGCCACCGACGAACCGGTTCACCCCCACCCGCGTGGGGACAACGCCTTCGTTGGTGGCAGCACCGTTCATGACAACGGTTCACCCCCACCCGCGTGGGGACAACACTGCTCGACTTTATCCTGCGCGCGAGTTAGATGGTTCACCCCCACCCGCGTGGGGACAACCAAGTAGGCGCCTTTATCGCGACATTTACACGCGGTTCACCCCCACCCGCGTGGGGACAACAGTGTCGCCGCCATCGACAGCGTTCATGTTTTCGGTTCACCCCCACCCGCGTGGGGACAACATGAAAGTCCGAAACAAGACCACTCGGAATTTCGGTTCACCCCCACCCGCGTGGGGACAACGAGCAAAGGCAGTAGGGGTTAGTGACACCCAGCGGTTCACCCCCACCCGCGTGGGGACAACCTCTAATCCTGCAGTGTGGACACTCCACCTTACGGTTCACCCCCACCCGCGTGGGGACAACGACTACTGCCCTGACCTTGCCCACACTAGCGCGGTTCACCCCCACCCGCGTGGGGACAACACCACGCCGGTGCTCTTGTACGCTGCTTGCATCGGTTCACCCCCACCCGCGTGGGGACAACAATCCGACACTGTGGAACTTCACTTCCTCAAACGGTTCACCCCCACCCGCGTGGGGACAACGATCCTGCGGTGAGCGTGGTGGCTCACGCTGACGGTTCACCCCCACCCGCGTGGGGACAACTCGGCAGTACCCCTTCCGAGGCGTCTGAAAACCGGTTCACCCCCACCCGCGTGGGGACAACCATTGGGCCGCCGCACTTCATACACCACCGTCTGGTTCACCCCCACCCGCGTGGGGACAACGATACTAACTGAAGGCGTAACAAGAGTCAACCGGTTCACCCCCACCCGCGTGGGGACAACCACTGGCTGTAATCGTTAGTGAAGTCAAAGACCGGTTCACCCCCACCCGCGTGGGGACAACTGTAAGGACATGAATTCGGCGGTCAAGCGATTCGGTTCACCCCCACCCGCGTGGGGACAACTTCGCTTGACTTCCTAGTCTGATACATATATACGGTTCACCCCCACCCGCGTGGGGACAACCTGCCAGCTTTTGCCCATACTCTTCACGTACCGGTTCACCCCCACCCGCGTGGGGACAACTCCAGTCGCTCGCGCAGCAAAGCCGTTCCCTGCGGTTCACCCCCACCCGCGTGGGGACAACACTAATAAAAGCCCCATTTCACTGGGGCCATCCAGTGAGAATCAGGTTTTAGTATCAGTTAGCGTTTAATCAATCTGGACCAATCGAGAGCAGCCCGAATCCGTAGGCCTTTCCGGGGCCAATCCCCTGAACAAGGGCACTGCGGAGCCGATCTGGGTCTCTCACCAGCAGCCGTCCTTCGAAGAGGACCCCTTGAAAGGTGAGTCCAGCGGATCGACTGCTTACAAGCTCGGTAGAACCGGTAGCCGCAACAACGACCTGGATAAGCTCAAATCCGTGATCGTCAGCCTTGCGGACCAACCACTCTACCTGTGCGTCCACTCCACTCAACGGCACTCGCCGCCCGTGGCGGCGTTTTCCATCAGGGCCAGACTTCGTTGCAACCTTTCTCGTTGGATTAGCCCGGAGCCGAAACCTTAGGGACCGATCGACACCCAGATTATCGAACGCGTCAGCCACCGGCTTAACGGTGGGATTCGGCATCCCATCATCTACCAGGTAGTCCGGAGGCAGGTCTGACCAGTTTGGCGCAACCCCCGACTGCACATAAAGCATGATTTGCCCAGTGCGGCGCTGAAACTCCAGGCGGTGGAGCACGTTATAGTGTGCCCGGGCGCCGACCTCAAGATCGATTACATTGGGGAAACCCCGCATTACAGTTCGATGGAGGGCCTGCGGGTCCCGAAGGTCCCGTTGGACACTGGCCGCACGAGGCTCAAGTCGCATCAGCGTCAAGAACATCCATTCACCTCCTAACTGTTAGCGCGTAAAGCAGCCAGTGGCTCTATCCTCACATAGCGGCGTCCGAAGAGGCGCCGGGAGAAGTCCAAGGGTTGATCCATGCGGGGCTCGGTCCCCATTGGATCGGGATCCTCAAGCACCACCCGGATCTCGTCATCAACCCTGGAGGGCAGGGGGTAGGTCGCCAGGGCAGTGGACAGGTCCTCGTCAACCAGGCCATCCTTCAGGTAGGGCGGTAGGCCCGGCACATATCCCTTTCGGCCTAGATACAGTTGCCAGACTGGATTGGACAGCCCCCCATGAAGCCGTTCCAGCAGCTGGCGATCCTCGCCAGCAAGGCCGACGAGGAAAGAGGCATCCTGTAAGAAGTAGCGATGGCTCATGACGGAACCGAAGAGCCCCCCCTGCACCTTGGCCACACCGTATTCCTTACCCACCATCTTCCCGCCGCCCGCTGTTTGGAAGTCAACGCCGACTGATCCCGCCCGATCAACCCGCACGCCCATCTGCAGTTCGGCCATGGTAGCCAATGTTGGCCACCTTTTGGCATCCTCCGGGTGCTCTGCCCGTGGCTTCCCCAAGGCAGCGCAAACAAGGCCAATCACGCCTGACTTGGAGGGCTCTAGACCTGTGTCTCGTTGTGTGAAACGACTGGTGGTTCCCCAGGACTGCATGGGTCCCTCTAGACGAATGAGCATGGTGTGCATGACGATTCCCCCTAGTGAACGGTCCCGTTCAGCGCCTTCATCACTCCATTGATCAGAGTAGCCACCGAATCGGCCGTCGAGACCGACCTTGGTAGATCTAGCAGCGATAGATAGGTGGCAACTGCAGCGTGACGAATGCCGTCATTGCCATAGAGATCAGCCAGTTGACCAAAGTGTGCCAGCATTGCTTCAGTCGACAGGACAACCAGATCCTCATTGCCCTTCGGCCGCACCGCTCTAACAAAGGCATTTGCCAGTGACCAAAGTCCCTTCTCCCGAACCGTTACCATGATTAGAGCTGGGGGATTCTGAGCGGCGCTGGCCGTCTGCTTGCCGCTGGGTACCGCATGGATCATGCCGCGCAGGAATGCCTCAGCGGCGGCAGCGGTTCGACCTCTGTCTCCCCCAAGGTTCTCCGCCAGTTGCCCCAGATCGAGGTTGGCGTAGCGGTAATAGCAGGCGCTGTTGTAGAGGGTCGTACCCAGCATGCCCGCGCCAGCGCCCTCGGCTGCATCGTCTGGCTGTAGGTCATCGACGGCACTGTAGAAATCAAACTCAGTAGCTATTGCATGCGTAGAGATGGCGTGGGCCATCTGAACCGCAGCATCGACGTTCTTGTCCGGCTTGTCCGCGATCATGCGGCCGAAGAGGGCCAAGTCTACCGCCTCACCACCGTCCAGCGCGCCTAGCAGTTCCTTCTGGAGCGCTTTGTCTACCTTTGCACCCTTCCCCGAGTTCCCCGTGAGCGCCTCCTGGTTAGCAAGGACAATCGTTGCTAACCCATCGATCTCCCGAGCGCCAAGAAAGAGCAGGTATTCAGTCTTCTCTTCCTTAAGTTTCAACCCGAGATGCTCTATGGCCGCTACCGCCAGGTCGGCGGCTATCTCCTCAGGCACCTTCCGGTCCATCAGTTGCTTCACCAGGGCTTCTTTAAGGCGCTTGGTTCGGTAGCTCAGTTGGGTCGACGGGACCACAGCATCAGTGCGGAAGTAGGTCCGCATCGCCCTCTTCAATGACTGGCTAGAGATACGACCACGCCGGGTTCCACCAAACTCGCAAGTCTTTGGAGCCCCGGTGTCATCACGGTTCAGGTTCGACAGAGCATAATTCTGGATCACGTGTACCTCAAGAAACATGGCTTTCTCCTCCCTCTTTCTCGCGATGGCCCACATAGAAGGAACGACTCCACCACCACTGCACGCTCCGCTCCGGATGATCCCAACCCCGCAGATCCCAGAGAAGCTGGTCCCAGTCCACCGGAATATCGGAGGACTTAAGCAGCCGAATTACCTGGCGCAAATGATCAAAAAGGTCCTCTGCATGGGTGGACAGAAGGGCATCCATTCGTCGCTTCAACGACTCCGGCAGGAGTTCCTCTGGTTTCGCGCCGGGGTTCTTTCTCTCCGCCAGGAGCCGCAGTGATTCCCCAAGATTACGGTGGCGTGAAGCCACTTCCTCCTTACTAAAGGTGACCGGATGGAAGGCAAAGAGTGAGGCCACCATCAACCTGCGCTCAGCCTCCTGCCGTCCGATGTTCTCCAGGAACTGAGCAGGTACTACCCGGTAGAGCTCATAGAACTGTTTCGGTTCCAGTAGTAACCCTCGCCTCAGCGCTGCCAGGCGTCCCCTGTCCTGGCTTTCAGCCAGACCATGGAGCCAGCTGATCAGGCCACTAGTTTTAGTCTTCGTCGCTGTCGTCATTGCCTGCTTCCTCCCTTCCTTTCTCCAACACCCGGGTGAGCCTGCGGCCAAAGGCATCCTCCACCAGACTCAGAGGTTCCCAGGGGCTGCCGCCTACCTTTAATCGCGTCAGGGCGGCCGTTACAGCAGCTTTCGCGTTATCCTGCAACGCTTCATGCCATGATGCCGTCACCGCAGCGGGGTCTTCTTCTGGTAGACGCCAGAGCATCCTCCGGAAGGGGGCTTCCATGGCGGCCCAGTAGGCGAGGGTGATCCCCAGGCTGCGCGCCACCGATCCCACAGTGGGTGGCATCTTACTGCTCCCCGTCTTCCCGGTCCAGATATACTGGATGGCCTCTGCCTGGTGGGCCCTTTGGGTCATGGCCCAGATGAGCGCCTCACCAGTCCGCCGCAGGTGGTGTTCAACCAGACCAGCGGTCTTCATGAACCTGCTCACATGGTCTATTAGCTGCTTGTTCTCCAGAAGCGCCAGCGGCAGGCCGATCTCTTCCCGGCGCCAGAGCTCGATCTTGGCAGCTTTGGTCGGATCAGTGGTGAGTCCGCTCACCGTTAGGGAAACCGACTTGGGTAGCGTGGGCTTGTCGAAGCGTCGCTCCCGCCGGCGCAAGGCCGCAAGCCAGGCCACGACCTGCGGTTGAGACTGTTTATGTTCACTGGTCTGCAGGAGCACATGGGTGAGCCGCCAAGCAGCCCGGTCTCTTTGCAGTCGGCGAGGTTTGAAGCCCTTCCCTTTGCTTAGATAATAAGCCTTGCCCGGATCATAGCGACTGCCATCCTTCGGCAGGCAGTAGCGCTGAGCGATCTGGCAACCGGTGACCACCCTGCGTTGTTCATCAACAACCAAGTGAATCCGTCGACTCTGCCAGGTCAGGTAGTCCAGTATTCCCAGAGGAGGAGTGCCTTCTTTAACCGGTTCTGGTGAACATTCTTCCTCCCAGGAGGGGCGATCGGTTCCGTCTGTTGGAACTAGATCCCCCCACTGATCTACAGTCATGGCGTTGAGCATCAGTGTCTCGAAGAGAGTCCCCCCGACCACTTCGACCACCATACCAGCGGTCAGGGGAGCATCGCTGCGGTAGAAAGGCTTGCTTCGCCCTCCCGGAACGGCAAACAACTGATGGGCCAACAGATAACAGGCGGCACGATCTAGATCTAGTTCAAAGGAACCCTCCACCCGCCCGTGGTCAAAGAGGGCCGGGCTGTTGTCCTTTGAAGTCTCTACCAGCGCCGCCATCGGATGTACCCTTGCCTCTTCCATGAATCCTACCTGGTAGAAGGGATGAGTCGGATGCAGCAGGTCAAAACGATGGGCCATCTGCTCCCCGTAACTGGTGATGGCTGTAGTGTCCAGTACTCCGGCCTCCCAGACTGCCTGCCAGTCACTAAACCTTCGCAGAGGATGAGTCCGGTAGATCAGGGCCAACAATAACCGGTGCAGGGCCACGGTAATCAGGGGTGAGGGGTCCAGGACGCCCCGGAAGGTGTGGGCCTGGGTCAGGGCTTGATGCAGGCTGACCTTTGTCGCCAGCCCCTCCAGGGGCTGAACAGGAATCCAGGGCTTGGACCAAAGAGAGTAACCGCTCACTTATTCGCCTCCTTTGACTGTAGGTGCTTCTGAAAACCAAGAACAGGGTCGAGTTTCAGGGGTAGATCAGCCGTGATACAGAAACCATCAGGGTCAAAAAGGAGTAGCCGGTACCGCCGCAGGTGGGCTGTGACCTCCCACTCAGGCGGCACCTCCAGCTCCAGGATCTGTTTCACCAGGCCTAGGTCAAAACTCAGTCGGAGTGAGCGGCCCAATAAAGCCCGGACCCCGTCCCGATCAGGCCGTCTGTCGAGCCGGAAGGGCGCCGTAGCATCAGCCGTGAGAAAGATCTGTCCTCCTCGCGCATAAAGGCAGACCACCTCAACCGACAGTCCCCCCAGGCGAGTCATGGCCTGGTGTGCCTCGTGGATCTCCCCAGAATCCTCATCCAGCGCCATCGGGCGATGGTCAACCAGGTCAGCATCCACCGCGGGAGTCTCCCGGACAGCAGCCTTCCGCCTGTCCCGCCCACTGGCAGCGAAAAGGCGCTTGGCCGTCTCTTCCCAGTACACGGCAATGGCGGGCGCAAGACCCTCAGGGGGTGAAGCCTTATGATACACCGACTCAATCAGTCCCTCTACCCCCTCAGGAACAACCAGGGTCGTCTGGTCTCTCAAGACAAGGTAGGATCGCAGCAGCAGATGAGCCTCATACACATATGTAGAGGCCCGATCAAAGAGGGGCACCCCTTCCTCGGATATGGGTGGCAGCAGCATCCAGAGCTCAGGACCATGCAAATGGCCGGGTCGATCGGGCCGCTCATGGCGCCAGACCCGCCCGCTTCGCTGCAGTACCAGGTCTACAGGGGCCAACTCACTGACCATCAGATCGAAATCGATGTCCAGACTCTGTTCGATTACCTGGGTGGCAACGCAGACCATCCTGAAGGGCCGTTCAGCACTCTCCTTGCCGAAGCGCCGGAGTACTGCCGTTTCCCGCTCCATCCGGTCATCAAAGGGAAAGCGGGCGTGGAAGAGGATCAGTTCATCTTCAGGGAAGAAGGCAGTTAGCTCCCGGTAGACCTCTTGAGCCCGACCTACCGTGTTGCAGAGCACTGCCGCACAACCGCCTGCCTCCAACCGCTCCTTTAGCGCCAGCATCCAGTCATTCTCCTGAGCCTCTAGTCCTCGCAACGCCACCGACCGCGACGGAGTCCCGGCAATCGACCGCGCCCCCGCCTTGCCCTCAGAGAGCCAGGTGACCCGGGGGTAGGGCGTCGCCACCTGGGAGAACGTGCCCGATTCCCCCCGCCCGGCAGCATAGGCCATAAGCAGATCCTGACGGGTAGCCGCCGGCAGTGTGGCTGAAAGCAGGATGACCGAGGACCCGCAGGCGGCTAGCCAGGTAAGCAGGTGCCCAAGGAGTGTCTGCATATAGGTGTCATAGGCGTGGACCTCATCCACAACCACGACCTTGCCGGCCAGACCGAAGAGCCGGACGAAATAGTGCTTCGTCTCCAGACCTGCCAGGAGGAGTTGATCCACAGTACCGATGCCGAAAGGGGCTAGTAGCGACTGCTTCCTGTGAGTGAACCATTCAGCGGCGACAAGGCGGGCCTTGTCAGAATTCCCCTCTTCCTCAATGACTGGAGCGGGTGGAAGATCGCCTTCTCGGTTGAGGAGCCGGGCAAAGGAGGGATTCAAGTCGGCCCGGCCGTGCAGTAGCTGTAGATTGATCCGTACCCCTGGGAAGCGGTTGCTCAGATACTCCGACACCCGATCAAACATCTGATTACTGGTGGCCATGGTGGGGAGGGCCACATAGAGACCCTGTTGACCAGTGCTGGCGTGGAGAGTGTTGGCCAAATAGAGGGCTCCCTCTGTCTTGCCTCCTCCCATGGGGTATTCCAGCAACACCAACGATGGGCCTTTTAGCTTTTCACTGATCTCAATCAGCTCCGTCTGGAGCCTGTTAGGCTTCATCTCTCTAGATAAGAAACTGAACAGTTCACCAAAGGGCTTTGCCTCGATGAGGGCCGGTCGGTGGAACCAGCCCAGGTCTATCAGAGCGCGCGAGGCCCGGCGCCGGGCCCGCTTGGGGTATTCGGGCAGCGTCACCCCATCACCGGCGAAGGGGAAATACCTGTGGTTTGACGCGATCCAGTCCGCCACGCTTGTCAGGCCGGCCAGAAGCATCATAAAGGGAACATTCTCCAGCAGCTTCCCGCCAGGCGGGGACGCCCCGTCAACCTCCAGGATGTGCGCCAGAACCAGGGTCAGTTGGCGCTGGGCTTCTCGCCAGCGTTTGCCGCCGGTACGCTCTGGAATTGGCTCCATGTCAAGGGGGCTGGGAAAGATACCGTGGTGACCACCCACGGCCAGGCCAATAGCAACGGCACTCTCTATATCAAGACCCAGGTCTACTAGAATCTCTTCCAGAAGGTGGGCGGACACAAATCCGTGGGGAGAGCTTTCACGCCTCTTACCAGGCTTGAATCCCTGGTCCAACAGACGCTCGGCGCCCTCTTCCCACTTGAGGGCAAACCCGGGATTTGCTTTACCCAGGTCATGCAGTCCAACGAAAAGTGCTATCCACCGGCCTGCCTCTTCCAGTGTCGCCGCCCCGAGGCTGGCCCTCATCTGTTCCTTGACGCTTGGGGGCAGCAGGTGCTTCCAGAGCCGAAGGGCGACCATCGCCGAGTCAATCATGTGGCAGACTAATGGGTGCCAGGTGGGCTCGCCCTCAGCCAACTCCACCCCGCGTGGACTCTTGGCCCAAATGACGGGATGACACATCGCTGACCAGTCCATGGGATTGGCCGGTGCTGCTTCGTTAGCCGAGGGATCTCCAACCTCTGGCGGATTGGGGCGTCGCACCAGAAAGAGACCCTCCCACTGTTCAATCTGGCGGCTGGTGTCCCCAAAGCTCCTGATGGCAAATCCCTGCTCATTATTGGTGCGGTAGATCAGGGTCACCCCGCCTTCCGCCACCTCCCGGCAGGCCTTCTCCCAGAGGAGGTCCCGTACCGCGGCGGAGACCCGCCCAACAAAGACACCAGCCTTGGGCTCCAGCATCCACTTGGACAATTCACCCCGGAGACTGGCGGGGGCTGATTCGGCAATCAAGACCAGCAATCTTCAACCCCCTCGTGGTTCTGCCCACCGCCCACTTCACCCAGTGGGTCCCAAATCTCGCCGGGTTCAGCAGCATCAGCGCCAAATCGTTCAGTAGATGCGGCGTCGTCTGTCCCTTCTCCGAGGAGCTGCGCTACATCAACCAGAATGCGTCCCAGCAGGTCTTTGGCAGAAAAGAGATCACGAAGGCGATGACGGACCCGCGACTCGAGGCGGGCACCGCCCTTGGCAACCTCCATGAAGGCAGCGGGAACCGTGAGATCCATCTTGTAGAGGTCTGCGACATCGTAGACAAAGGAGAGCATCTTGCCAGTATGAATGAACCCCAGGGCCGGCGAATAGCCCGCGGCAACGATAGCCGCATGGCAAACACCGTAGAGCGTGCTGTTAGCAGTGGAAAGAGCCCTGTTGACAGGGTCCGAGGCATCCCAGTCCTTCCGGCTGTAGTTCCGCCCGCTCCATTTAACCCCAAAGCGCTCTGCAGCCCTGGAATAGGCTGCCCGAACCCGGGCTCCTTCTTTGCCACGAACCTGGCGCAGGGTGAGGGTTGGAGGCAGGGGGTCGGGAAACCGCATCTCATACATCCTCCGGACGATTCGCAACCGCTCCTTCGGGTCAGACCAGAGCTGGGCCTGCTGAAGAAACCTGGCCGCGCTGCGAGTCTCGCCCATCCCCTGAGCGTAGAAACGGACCCCCTGTTCTCCCACCCATGCCACTAAACAGCCGCAGGCAGCCATGTTGGTAATAGCAGCGTGGGTCACGGAAGTACCGGGCCCTAACATGAGGAGGCTGAGGGATGCGCAGGGCACATGCACCCGCCCCCCCGCATCCTGCACACAAATACCCTTATCCTCCTGCTCAATCTTTGCGTGTTCAACATAGAGATAGCTCCAGCTATCGCGGACCTTGGGAAGAATACGCAGATTCTTCATGGGCTCTCCCCTTCCAATCTGTTGCAGGTTTTTTTTGGAACTGATTATAATAGTAGGTTCTGGAAAAGAAGGAATAATCCTTTCTTAACACTATCTTGACATTTGCCCCATAACATCCTGAAACTCTCGGGCTACCATATAGTTGCACCACCCACTAAAGCGCGAGAGGAGGGAATGAGATGCTTCAAAAATCACTGATCCCAACCATCCTTGTGTTAGCCCTGGTGATGGGCTTAACCACCATTGCAGGCGCTGCGGGGCTCATGCCCGGCGGCATGATGGCCGCCAGCGGGCTGGCAGGGGACACCATCGTCAATCTTGGCGACCCCGATGCCCCCAATGACACCTGGACCTGTCCTGGCGGTGGCAACGGCTTTGGCCTCCAGACCGGACTGAGCCAGGGCCCCATGATCGAGACAGCGGCAGACCTTCTGGGAATGACTGTTGATGAGATCATGGACCTCCACACCGAGGGCCTGTCCCTGGCGGAGATCGCCGCCACCAAGGGTGTCACCGTCGATGAACTCGTCGATTACCTCATCAGCTTCAGGGCGGAGTTCCTGGCTGAGAAGGTCGCCGATGGGACCCTCACCAGCGAGCAAGCCGACGCCATTCTCGAGAGCATGCGAGAGCGGATGACAGAGCGGGTGCAAGACACCGCCATCGGGCCCTTCGGTAATGGGCGCGGCCAGGGCCGCGGTGGTTACTGCTGGCAAAACAACTCTGATGACGCCAACGGTAACAGCAATGGCTCTGAGAACACCAACGCCTGGCAACGTAATCTCCGCCGCGGCGGTTGTGGTGGACGCAGGGGCGGTTAGCTCCATATCCATCCCACCCTCACTGCGTGAAGCAGCCCGGAAGGCACGGCACCAGCCCTTCCGGGCTCTTGCCTTCCATTTCCGCCCGGTTGCACTGTGGCCTGCTTCTGTGGTTTGATAAAGTCAGGATTGACTTTCGGTAGGAAGGGTGATGGTGGCAATGGCCGCCCCCAAGATCCTGGTCATCGAAGATGACCACCAAATAACAGAGATGGTAACAAGGTACCTTGAGGCCGAACAGTTCCAGGTCATTAGCGCCGACAACGGCCGCGATGGCCTGACAATGGCATTAAACGACCACCCCGATCTGGTGGTTCTGGACTTGATGCTCCCGGAACTGGACGGCATCTCCGTCTGCCGCCAACTGCGGGCCGCCTCACCCGACGATTCCTTCACCCCGCCGGTTATCATGCTGACAGCCAAGTCCGACGAGATCGACCGACTCCTGGGCCTGGAGATAGGGGCTGATGACTACATCACTAAGCCCTTTAGCCTGCGGGAGCTTGTGGCCCGCATCAGGGTAATCCTGAGGAGGACAGCGAGGCAGCCACTGGCCGACTCATCGCCGGCAGAGAACTCCGGCCCGGCCCAGGCCTCCCAGGATGTCCTCCGCTACCGGGACCTTGCCCTCTATCCCAGAGAGTTTCGGGCAGAGATGGCCGGGAGGGATCTATCCTGTACACCCACCGAATTCAAGCTCCTCCACACCCTGGTCTCTAACCCCGGCCGCGTCTACTCCCGCCTGCAGCTCCTTGATGCCGCCCTGGGCGAACTCTATGCTGGCTATGAGAGGTCCATTGACACCCATATCAGTAACCTCCGCAGGAAACTGGGGGATGACCCCAACAAAAGCCCCGAATACATTAAGACCATCTATGGTGTCGGCTACAAGGTCGATACCCTCCCGAGAGCCCGGGACGCAGACAGAGAGGACGGGGATTAGCGTGTTCCTGGATTCCCTGCGGGGTCGTATCACCCTGGTCCTGGTGCTCCTGGTCCTCTTCACAACCGCCGCCACTGTCCTCATTACCAATGTGGCCACAAGCAACCTCTTCGATAATTACCTGGCGCTGACCGACACCGCCCGGGCCCTTAACCTGGCCAGCTTCTTTGAGGGCTACTATCGCGACAACGGGGACTGGAGCGGGGTCCAGAGCCTCCTGGAGGCCTATGCCAGCACCAACATGTCCCACGGGATGATGGGGCGCTGGCGAGACAACATGGGCCGTCACGGCATGAACCGCCCCTTTGGGCCCATCGGGCCCAGCAGCGGCACCACCGCCCTGCCCGCCGATCGCCTGATCGTAGTCAATGCCGCCGGCGTGATTGTGGGCGACTCCGCCCAACTTGACCTTGGGGGAACCGCCGCCCCTCAACAGCTTGCCGCAGGGGCTCCCCTGATGTTGGATGGAGAGGCGATCGGGACCCTGATTGTCACCAACCAACCCCTCCCAGGCCTCGACAGCCTTGAGGAGCAGTTTACAGGCACTGCTGCCAGGTACGCCTGGCTTGCCGCCGGCGGCGCCATCATCCTGGCCCTGCTCCTGGGCTTCACAGTATCTCGAAGCCTGACCCAACCCCTGCAGTCGGTTGTTCAAGGTACCGAACGCCTTGCCAACGGCGAACTCTCGGTGCGCGTCAAGAACAACCGCCGCGATGAATTGGGGACCCTGGCCCATAGCTTCAACCGTATGGCAGAGCAGCTGCGGAGCAATGAAGAGCTGCGCAAAAACCTTGTGGCCGATATAGCTCACGAGCTCCGCACCCCCATATCAGTCCTCCGGGGCAACCTTGAATCCATCCAGGAGGGTGTCCAGGATCCGGACATGAGGACCATCGTCAATCTCCACGACGAAGTGCTGCGGATGGCATCCCTCGTCAATGAACTGCAGGAGTTGAGCCTCCTCGATGCCGGCCAGGCCCGGCTTAACCGGGAGAAGGTCCTGGTCCAGGGGGTTGTCCAGGAGGAGATTGAGGCCCTGGGCGCCATGGCCCAGGGCGACGGCATCTCGCTCCTGTCCTCCCTTCCCGATCAGCCGGTGCTGGCCCTTGTTGACCGGCGGCGCACCGGGCAGATCCTGCGAAACCTGCTGGTAAATGCCTTGCGCCACACACCCTCAGGGGGCGAGGTCCGGGTATCAGTGGAATTGACGGTCGACGGCAGGGATAGCGAAGGTCCCGGCGGGCATAGTGAGCCCGGCAGCTCCAGCGGTCCCGGCAGTCCCAGCGGTCCCCGTGGTCCCGCCAACTCCGGCTTCGCCCGGGTATCAGTCTCCGATACCGGTGAAGGAGTAGCGCCTGGCGACCTTCCCCATGTCTTTGAACGGTTCTACAAGGCCGACAGGTCCCGGACCCGGGGCAGAAGCGGCGAGGCCAAGGAGGCGGGCGTCCGCGGTACCGGCCTGGGACTGGCCATCGCCCGGGGCTATGCCACTGCCCAGGGAGGCGACATCTGGTTAGAGAGTAGCCATGGTAACGGCAGCGCCGGCGCCGGTACTGGCTCCACCTTCACCTTCACGCTGCCCCTGGCCTGACCTGACGGAGTTCACTGCCCCCCCGGGCCAGCTGAAGCTAGCCATCTCCACTTGACTGTTCGTCGGAAGTTTCATATAATGCTTTAGTGTCTAACATTTTGACTACTTAACTTTTTCCACTTGACCCGTGGCACCGTCTTCTATATAATACTGACATCGAAAGATTTAGTTTCTAAAGTATCCGCCGGTCATCTCCGCCTGTCCCATGGTGGGCGCGGGACGCCTGTTCAAGGAGGAAATCTCGTCGATGAGTAGCCAGAACCCGGCAAGGCAAGACCAGAAAAACAATCTCACCGAGGCGCCGATAGTCAAGGCGCTGCTGACCCTCTCCTGGCCCATCGTCCTGTCAAACCTCCTCCAGACCAGCTATAACCTTGCCGATGCCTTTTGGGTCGGGAAACTGGGCCCCGCTGCCTTCGCCGCCATCTCAATCGGCTTCCCCATCGTCTTCCTGCTGATCTCGGTGGGCGCGGGCTTCACCGTGGCCGGCACCGCCCTTGTGGCTCAGCACGTTGGGGCGAAGCGCCACGAGGCCGCCGACAGGGCCGCTGGTCAGACCCTTGCCTTCACCCTCCTCTTCGCCTTGATCATCGGGATTATCGGTTTTCTCGTCAGCGACACCCTCCTGTCCTGGATGGGGGCCCAGGAGGCCTACCGGGCCGATGCCGTGGCCTACATGAAGATCATCTTTGGCGGCGTGCCCTTCATGTTTGGGTTCTTTCTCTTCCAAGCCCTGCTCCGCGGGGCGGGAGATACCCTTACCCCGATGAAGCTCATGGTGGCTTCCACCGTCTTTAACATCCTGCTGGACCCCTTCCTCATCTTCGGATGGGGCCCCTTTCCGGAGTTGGGGGTTCAGGGCGCGGCCTGGGCCACAATCCTGTCGCGCGGTGGCGCTTCAGTTGTCGGGGTCTACCTCCTCTTCAGCGGCACCAAGGGCATCCGGGTCAAACCGTCATACCTGCTCCCTGAGGCGCGGATCATCAAACAGATTGTCTCCATTGGCACGCCATCGGCCATAGAGCAGTCCACCCTGGCCCTGGCCCAGACCTTCATGACCAGCGCTGTGGCGGGATTTGGCACCTTCGCCCTGGCTGCCTTTGGTATCGGCAACCGGATCGCGTCGCTGATCTTCATGCCTTCGATGGGCCTGGCCCAGGCCAACACCGCCATGGTGGGCCAGAACCTCGGCGGCGGCAAACCGGAGCGGGCTGAGAAGGCGGCCTGGACAGCGGCGGGCCTCGCTTTTACGGTGATGATCGGCCTCGGGGTCATGCTGTTCCTGTGGCCCGGGCCCCTTGTGAACATATTTATCGAAGAAAAGGGAACAGCGGTCCTTGACATGGGTTCGCAGTACGTACGCATCGCCAGCTTCGGCTACGCCTTCATGGCCCTGATGAGCGTCATAAATGGTGGCTTCCGCGGCGCCGGCCACACCAGGACTGCCATGGTCTTCTCCATTATCTCCCTCTGGGTGATCCGGGTTCCCCTGGCCTACACCCTGCCCGGTTACCTCTCCCTTGGCACCTCAGGGATCTGGTGGGCTGTGGCCATCTCCAATATTGGCGGCGGCCTGCTGGCGGCGGCCTGGTTCCGGCGCGGCACGTGGAAGAAGGGGATCAAAGGGGTATCGGGACCGGGAGCGAGGCCGGGAATGGGCCCCATGGGTGGAGACTTCAGGCCTCAGCAGGCAGAGGATTAGCACTGTTTTCGGCTGGTTTCAGCCACTCCGCCATTTTCAGCTACCGGCAGCCCTATCTGCGTCCTGTAGCTCTATTCGCTCCTTAATGAAGTCAATCAGGTCCTCACCAACGGGGAATTCACCGACAAGGACAGTATTATCAAAGTTTGGGCAGGCGTTGGCCTCAAGAACAATGTAGCCCTCGTCGTCCTCAATGAGATCTATTCCCGCGAAATCCAGATCCACAGCCCTGGCGGCTGTCAGGGCCACCTCTTCTAACTCCGGCGTAATATCTAATGGCACCGGCTTTCCGCCTCGGCCCAGGTTCGTGGCGATACAGCCAGGGCGGGCAATCCTTCTTACAGCCCCAACGCATCTGTCCCCTATTGTCGTCACCCTGATGTCGCTTCCCCCATGGTCCAGGTACTCCTGGACGTGCAGGGGAAGGTCGGCACCAATGCGGTGGTCGATGTAGCGGCGGAGATCATCAAGGTCGTCTTGCCTCTCAACGGAGATGCCCAGAGAGCCCTTGAGAGGCTTGGTGATCACCGGCAAGTCAAGAATATGCCTGGTGAAGATTGTGAGGCCCCGGCTGCCACTGACGCGGTCCCCCGGGCGGATGAACAGTGTTTGCGGAACCCGCAGACCTTGGAACATGAAGAGCATCAGGCTCATGATCTTGTTTGTCGCCAGATAGCTAGGAACGAACCTGTTGATGGTGGGAACCCCCCTCACCTCCGCCGCCACCAGCAGCTCCTCCGTCAGGTCTCCCAGGGCCCGGTTGAAGATGGCTCGCGGCAACAACTCGTAGCCGCTCAGGTGAACCAGGGCAGGATTGCCTGATGGGCCGGCAACTATCGCCAGGTCTCTGGGGTCGTGCAGCTCCACTGAAAGGCCCTGGTCCCGTGCAGTACCCAGAATGTATCTTGTATGCCAGTCTGACGACGGATCCGACTTGCTGAGCACAACGAGATCGACTTCCCTCTGCATCATTCTGCAATTCACCTCTTTGGTTGGATGGAGCCGCAGGCCCTTGTCCACCTGGTCCAGGTGGCAGCTACTAACCATAGTATAGTATGCAGAGGGAGTACTCAGATGTTAGTCAGCATTGATGGTTCATCGGCGCAACGATGTACGCCAGCAGTTCTCAGCTTTTTCCGCTGCGTGGAACCCTCTTACGTCGAATCCACTCACAATGTGACGAATCTCTTCGTATGCTTACTTGCGTGGCTGGAAAGGAGGAGCCTCAACTGTCTGGAAGACCTTGGCCATTGCAGGGTTTGCTGTCGGTGCATTGTCCTTGGTCACAGGTCTGGTGAAGCCCAACGCCACTGTTTTCGCATTATAGATGGGTGCCATCTATGCTCTGCATGACTGCAAGGATCTGAACCGGGTCAAGTCCGAATCTCTCTGTAGAGAGCCTCTGGTAGCCCTTCGTATCTAGTCAGCTACAGCAGGCTCGTTCTCCCCCCTGTTTTTCAGTGAACTCGGCCTTCTTCCACTGCCAATACTCTTCCATGCCGAAGTAGCGTGTTCTAGCTCTCTTGGCCCTGTTGCCGCTTCTCCTATTGTCCGTGTGGTTAGCGATGTCTGTCCTGTCCTCTCAAACTGTGAAGGCGCTTCTCTTAGCACCGGTTTTGGTCTCTATCATGGGCCTCTAAGTGTAAACCTTCCTCACATACCTCGATGTGAAAAGGGCGAGGGTGGCGCTGTAATTAGGAAGGAAGGTCACCGTCGACCCGACACTGAGGCCGGCTTCGGTGGCGTCAATAATGAGATGGTCAGATGAGGCCCCGAGGATCTCAATCTTGGGGTCAGTAGGGATCAGGCCCCTGACAGTAACGTCCTGTCTCCCCAGGGCCAGAATGGCGCGGGTTCGATGCCCCCTGTCCTCAAAGCAGGGCACCTCGCCAAAGGCGTCCTGGCAGATAGTACCCACCGGGACCGAGGGCTTTCTCTTGATTTCGATGACCTCAGCCTGGACCACTATGGCGTCGGATCTGGCTCCCGCCAGGGGCTGCCTGTGAAGGGTCTCGTTGCCGAGGAGGATTGCCTCCCCCACCCGCAACTGGTTAATGCCCGCCGGGATGTCGCCGGTCTGCAGGGCCAGGAGGTTGGCGGAGTTGCCGCCTGACACCACCGGCACCGACCGCTGGATCTCCTCTTCCACGATCCCCTTGGCCTGTAGCAGCAGGGTCATGTTTTCGCTTGAGGGGGCGATTCCGCCGTAACAGGTGAGGTTGGTGCCGACTCCCTCTACCTCAAGGTGGGATTGCCGCCCAGCCGCCCGGGCCAGGGCCCGCAGGTGCTCAAAAGACCCCTCGCCCACCCAGACCCCTTCCCGCAGGTCGCCGCAGTCCACCATCAGGATCACCCGGTGGCGCCGCCCCAGGGCCTTTGCGGCTGCCCCCAGGGCCCTGACGGTGACGGGTTCCGAGTTGAGGCTCACATCGCTTATCTCAACCACATCCCTGACCTGGCTGAGCATGGGCAGCCTCAGGAGGGTCAAGAGGGCATCAATCCCTGCCTGTCGGAGGCGCTGAAGGTTCTCAAGGCGAGAGTCGGCCAGGCCCCTGACCCCGCCCCGCAGCATCGCCCGGGCCACCTCCGGGCTGGCGCAGGTCAGCTTGGTCACGCCGATAACGCTGACACCCCGCCGGGAGCAGAGATCAACCACCAGCCGGGCGTTGTCCTCAACCGCCGCTGTATCCACTATCACCTGGGGATATGCCATCAAAGGACGCCTCCATCAGGGCCAGGGCCGCCGCCCTGTCAATCCTGGCTACCGCTCCCGCCGCCGCCATAATGTACATCTCGTCAATCAGTACTTCTGGGCTCTTGGGGTACAGGGCCCTGGGGTCTCCGCCGGCCATCACCCGCTCCAGGGCCCCCCTACTCCAATCCCGCCCCAACCGGGTGAGGGCGCCCCCCGTTCCGATGGCCCACTTCACCGCCGTCAGGTCCTTGCCCTCGGCGATGAGCTGTCGCCCACCAGGCCCGTACAGATGGCGGGTCCGGCCGGCGTGCCGCGCCAAAGCTACCTCCAGGCACTTCTCCACCAGAACCCTTGCCAGCTGCCGCTCCCGTTCCCCCTGGGGGATCCGGTTCGGGGGCCTTCCTCCCTCCCCCGTCAACACCTCCACCAGCGCGAAGCCCAACCGCTCCTCAAGGACATCGGTGCCGATGAGGTCAATAAGGTTTGGGACGTTGACGAAGACCCCAAGGTCCCCTTCAACGGTGCGCTTTGCCAGTGGCTCCGGAGCCACAAGCCGCCGCGCAATCTCCTCGTCGCCGGCGGTGACGGAGTGAATATCGGTGGTGGCCCCGCCCACATCGAAAACAATACAATCGCCGTGGGCTTCAGCGAAGACCTGGGCCGCTTTCATCACCGCCCCCGGCGTGGGCGTTACCGGCCCATCCACCAGTTCCCTGAGGCGCTCCATCCCCGGCGCCCGGGTGATGTGGTCCTCAAATATCTCCTGGATGGCCCTCCGGGCTGGCTCCACCTCCAGGTCATCGATGCGGGGGTAGACGTTGGGGACAACCTTAACCACCGCAGGCGGGCTGGCCCCAGCAAATGCCCTCTTCACCGCCGCCCGGCAGGCGACATTGCCGGCAAAGACCACAGGGGTTACCAGGTTCAGGGCCGCCAGCTCTCTGGCGTTACCCTCAACCACCGCCCGGTCGCCGTGGTCAACCCCACCGGCCAGCAGGATGATGTTGGGGGCTAATTCCTTGACCTCATCCAGTTCATCGGGGGTCAGGTTCCCGGCGGTAATCATCTGCACCACCGCCCCTGCCCCCAGGGCGGCTTCCCTTGCGGCCTTGGCCGTCATGTCATAGACTAGGCCGTGAACCGTCATCCGCAGTCCGCCGGCGGCGCTTGAGGTGGCCAGCATCTGCCCCCACTTGAGGTCCTCCCCAGCACCCAGCCTCCGCCTTAGATCGCCCAGGGCCGCCTCAAGGCCAACCAGGACATCCCCGTCAAGCAGCAGTCCTGTTACGGGGTCCCGGACAATGGTGGTGGGCCCTGTTCCCTGCCCCATGATGATTGGGGAAGGACTGAGCCCATCAATAGCAGTGACCACCGTGGTGGTACTGCCGATCTCGGCAACCAGGACATCAACTTCCATCAAGGGGATCCTGCACCCTGTCGCCGCCTCACAATGAAGCTGGCCACCTCGATGCCCTTTGTGCCCCGGCCAAAACCGGCGTCAAGCCCCGCCTCCCTGGCCATCTCGCTGGTGATCTGGGTGCCGCCCCCGATGAGCAGGAAGCGCTGCCGGACCCCCTTCTCCTTACAGAGGCCGTTGAGGCGCTGCATGTTCTGGCGGTGGACATCGGCATGGGTGATTATCATGCTGATGAGAATGGCTTCGGCGTCAACCTCAATGGCAGCGTTGACCACCTTCTCCACCGGCACCGAGGTGCCCAGGTAGGTAATGTCGACGCCGAATTTCTCCAGGCCGCCGTGCTTGATGTCGAGGATCTCCCTCATTCCCACTGAGTGCTCATCCTCGCCAACAGTAGCGGCCACCACCCTCATTGGCTGCGACTGGATCGACTTACGTATCTCTTCCTCTGTGAGAAGCTCTTCTTTTTCCGGAATGATGAGCTCTTCTGGGTCAACGGCAAAGGGGACCACTCCTTTCAGCTCGATGTGGGTTCCTTCCGACGGGTGCATCGGGTACCTGTGAATAACCTCGGCCTGCTCCAGGCCCAACCCCTCAGCGATCTTCAGGGCGGCGTAGTGGGCCGTCTCCTCTTCAACGGGGAGAAACATCGTCAGCGTTACATAACCGTCGCCAAACCACTGCACCTCGGGCTTGATTAGGTTCTGCTCCCGCAGTTCGCCGGTGGCTTCCAGGCGGCGATGGACATTGTCCTCATCGTCCAGTTCGTCAATGTAGACAATCTTGTCTGGCTCATGGAGGGTACAGCCCCCGACCAGGTTACAGGGCCTCTCGCCCCTGGCCTCCTCCGGCAGGTTGTTCTCGCCAAAGTGGGCGCAAACAGGGGCAAAGTAGTCAGCGGCCCTGGGGACGACGGTGTCCTGAGCCACGCCTCCGGCGGGGTCCCGGGCGATGCCATCGCCGCCCCGCTCCGGGTAGTAGCCGGAGTCCACGAACATGCCCTGGGCGACGGCGGCGAAATAGCCGCCCAGCTCCACCATCTCCTCTAAGAAGAGCACCGCTCGTTCCGTGATCTCCCTTGCCCCCTGGGAGACACCGTCGGCCTTGATCTCCACCAGATCCTGAAGGCCGTCCATGCCGATCAGGGCCTGCTTGGCGGTGTCCACCGCCGCCACGCTGTTGTGGTGCCAGGGGACATTGCGCCCCTCGTCAGGGGTGATTGTACTCTGGATGTCGGCGCTGGTAAGGCGGGAGATGAGGAGATTGAGCACATGGGTCACTGTCACCTCCCTTGTGTCCGACTCCATGTAGCGGGTGTTCATCTGGGCCCGCATCTTGATATCGCTGAAGAGATCCCGCAGGGCCACAGCATAGGGCAGATCCAACCGCATGGCCGGGGCCGGCGGCGCCGTGGGCGGCACCGTCGACAGGGCGATGTAGTCCTCAGGAAAGCCGACCTTAATCGAATAGAGGGAGTTAATGGCATGCTGCACAAGGAGCTCCGGCATCACCTTCCAGGCCTCCCGGGCCGTGGCGTTGGCGTTATGGGCCCCGTCGATCTGGAGCATCCCGGCGCTGGCCATCAGGGTCTTGGCCTCGGCGGCGTCAACAAATGACCGCACCATGTTCACGTTGCGGTAGAGGACGTTGTACTGGGGGTCCTGGTGGGCCCCGCTTACCCCCTCCTCGGCAAAGAGAACGGCGATCTCCGGACCTGCCACCCCGCTGACATAGGAGTGAAGGTTGATGGGGCGCCCCACCTCGTCCTCAATAATGTCCAGGGCCTTGCGGGTGGCCCGCAGCTGCTTGCGGGTAATGGGGATACCCCCCACCCCCTCGGGCGTGCCCTCAATCAGGCCGTCAAAGTGGCTCTGGCCGGCGGTGCGGATCACCATGATGTGGTCGGCGCCGTGCCAGGCCGCCATCCGCATCCGGCGGATGTCATCCTCAAAGCGCCCGGAGGCGATCTCCGAGGTGATCACCTCCTGGGGCTGAGGGTCGATACCCCCGAAGTACTTGGCCGCCGGCAAAGGAACTGAGTTCTTCAGCGGCGGGGCCGCCTGCAGGTACACGAACTGGCCCGCCCTGGCCCGTGGGTCACTGGCGTCAAGCTGCCGCCGCCAGCGCCACCCCCGCTGCCGCGGCCGGTAGTTCTCCAGGTTGTAGAGGATCTCCTCCACATTCAGCCGCTCTTCGGGCTCAATCTTCACCCTTCAGGGCCCCCTTTATCTCATCCCAGTAGTTGCCCTCGCTGAGGGCCAGGCCAGCAGCGCGGATCGAGAGCCCGTTATCCTTGGCAACCCGCCAGACAACATGGCCTGCCCCCCGCTCCAGGAGCCCGTGCTCCACACAGCCCCTGACAATGGCTCCGCTCTCAAGGCTGCTGAACCCCATCCGCAGCAGCACCGAGCGCTCTATCGAGGGACTGGTGTGCTGCCTGGCCATGTCAATCAGCGGGTCAACGATCTCCCCCACCAGATCCCAGAAGCGGCGGCGGAGTTCTTCATCGCTGAGATCAGCCAGGTGCTGACGGCGCTCGTGGTAATCATCGGGACGTGGTTCCATCACCCTTAGCTTCCCTAGCTTCCCCCTGGTCGCATCGGTCATTTCTGTCTTAATCCTCCTTGATACCAATCCCCATCTCAGCCAGGGCGTCCCTTACAAAGTCCTCTTCACGCTGGGTCTCCCGGGCCAGGAATTCTACCTCAACCTCGCCCACCTCTTTAAGCCCGGCGTCTTCCACGGCATTGCGGATCAGGGACAGCCTGAGGCGGTCCAGGTCAACCTCCCTTGCCCGGATCTGCGCGGGATGCTCTGGAATTACAATCCGCGCCCCTGGCTCATCGTCACTGGGGTCGCCCCGCCTCACCTCAACCCCGTTCTTTCGGGCAAAGGTCAGCTGGGCGGTGGGATGCTTCCCCGCCCCCGTGTACTCTGTCTCCTGGACCACAACAATCGCCTCTTCGTCCAACCCCTGGGCCAGGGAGATGGCGGCAGCCAGTGAGGTATTCCCGGCGGGCCCTCGCTCAAGACCCTCCAGCACCGCCAGCATCTCGGTGACGTAGAAGACCTCTCCCTGGGTAACGGTGTAATAGCGGTCCATGTAGCGAAGGGCGCGGGCGGCGTTGCGGGGAACGTCGGCCCGATCAGGCCAGGTGGCGAAGGGAACCCCGAAACCGGTGTGGCCGGTGGTAAATGACTTCCGGTTAAAGTCCCTGTCACTGGCCATATGAAGCCCCCGCAGGTTGACACTGGCGCCAACCACTGCGGTGTCCCCGCAGCCAGCCTTCTCCAGTCCCCGGGCGGTACCGGTGACATTCCCACCCCCGGCATGGGTGACAACTACCACGTCGGGGTCGCGCCCGTAGCCCTCCCGGACCTCCTGGGCCAGTTCATACCCCAGGGTCTCAATGCCCGCAATCCCGTAGGGCGTGTAGAGAGAGGCATTGAAGTACTTTGTCTCCTCCAGCAGCAGAAGGAAGACGTAGAAGAGCTCTGGCCCCACCGTCAGCTGGATCACCTCGGCCCCGTAGGCCTCACACTTGCGCCCCTTCTCCATGATCTCCGGCTGACCCACCAGGCGGCTGTCAAAGAGCTCCTGAACTACAATGCAGTTTAGCCCCAACATTGCGGCCTGAGAGGCAACGGCCGCTCCGTAGTTTCCGCTTGTGGCGGCGATTACACCTTTGAAGCCCAGTTCCCGGGCCTGGTAGACCGACAGGGCCGCTCGCCGGGCCTTAAAACTACCCGATGGATTGCTGGCCTCGTCCTTCACCAAGATTCGGGCCCCCTTGCCCTCTGGCGCCAGGGCCCTGACCAGACGGGTAATGTTTCGCAGTTCGTGGAGGGGGGTCTTGCCCACCCCCACATCGGCCTGAACCCGGCCCGCCCTCTCCAGGTCAAAGCCGGTCTCAGCCGCCGACATCATCAGGTCGTAGTCGAAGGCCAGCGGCCCCCGCTCATACCGGCTGTAGTCCAATCCCAGGGCGTCGGTGATGATCTGCCTCTTCCTGCCCATTACCCCCTGGTAGCTCCGGTCCACCGTCATGGGCTCCCGCCTCCCCCTGTTGGTTCGGCAGCGGCAGCATCAGAACCATTGGCTTTCATAAAAGCCCGCAGCTCCATGGCCACCGGCATCAGCTCAGGCAGAGGGCGGCCGTAGTCGTGTTCGTAAGGGGGGTTGACGGCAATCAGCCTCCCCCTGAGGAGGCGCCCTATTATCGTCCTGACCTCCATTTCATCGCCGATCTCCGCCCCGGCGGTGGCAAAGCCCTTGGCCCTCATGACCAGGGGTACCGCCTGGGTGTCTTCGGGGACCTGTGGCGCCCGCTCCCCCGGTTTCAGCAGGATAGACTCAATCTGAACCCATTCCCCCGGGCGGCACCGGTCTCCCTGGGAGCCCCCGCCCCCGGGGACAGCTGAGCTGATCATTTCACATCACCCCTGACACCTTCGCCGCCCCCCTGGGACCCACCAAAGGCCGGACCCCTGAAGTCCCCCATTATCGACCGCGGCACCGGGAGCATGTCCATGGTCAGGAGCCCAGGCTGGGCCGCAACTACCGCTGGGATCATGTTGACCGCCAGGGCCATTGTCCCAATTCCACCGGCTATCTCCGGCTGGATCGCCATCCTCACCCCTGGCGTGCCCTCAACGGTAACGAAGTCACCGGTCTCCTTCCTCTCGGCCTCTGGCATGATCTGCTGGGGGTGCTCCAGGGTGATAACCTCATTGTCTCCTATGTAACCCCGGGCAGAGTGGTCACAGCCCGCCACCTGCCCCGGTTCAATCTCAATATAGGGAGTCTGACGGCAAGTCTGCGAGATGATGGGCTCCTTGACTTCATCAATCCGGTCGAGCCCCCAGCCCAATGCCGTGGCAATCATTGAAAGTGACTGGGCGAACCCAACATGGCCCACAATCGTCCCAGCATCAACTCCACGCTGGAACTCCTCTGGGGTTGTCCCTACCCCCTGGGTCTTTAGGACTGTGGGCCCAAAGGGTGACAGGTCGTTGACCCGCCGCGCCCTGATGCCCGTCACCTCGGTGCAGGCGCCAGTCAAGGCGATAATCAGGGTATCAAGCACGAAGCCGGGGTTGATGCCGGTACCCAGTACCGAGACCCCTGCTTCCTGGGCTCTCCTATCAATCTCCGCGCTCACCCCCTTGTCTACGGCCTGGGGAAAGGCCATCTCCTCAGCAATGGTGATGACATTGGCCCCAGCGCCGACAGCGGCCTTGACAGGGGGAAGTACATCAGCCAAGAACGAGGAGGTAGCAATGACACAGACATGGGGTCTGACGTCCTTCAGCAGGGCCGTTGCGATATCGGTCACTACAATCCCTGTGCCGGGCCGTGGGGGTGACAGGGCAGCCCCCATGTCCCTCCCCACCTTCTTGGGGTCCACATCAATCGCCCCAACAATCCGGACCCCCTCCTTGCCAAGAAGCGCTGATGCGATGCCAGCGCCCATGGCCCCAAGGCCCCAGATTACAACCGATACCGCCGCGCCGGGATCACTCACACATATCAACCCCTTCCAGGGCAGGCCGGTTTGAGACCAGCCACCCTCGTCTGCCGTTGACCTAGATCCATCAACAGACTGGGATTAGTATGCGTCTTTGTATAGCTTGTTATGGGTCGAAGGGGGGGGAGCGCCTCAGGAGGTGACGACGTTGCGGTAGCTCGTCGGTGAAAGCCCCATCCTCTTTTTAAAGACAGTAGCGAAGTGGCTGGGGCTGTTAAAGCCGCAAAGGTAGCAGACCTCAGTTATCGTCAGGTTGGAGGTCCGAAGGAGGGCACAGGCCCTCTCAATCTTGACATCGAGGAAATACTCATAGGGGGTCTTCCCGGTGTGGCCCCTAAATACCCTGATGAAGTGGAAGGGGCTGAGGTTGGCAACGGCAGCCACGTCATCCAGTGAAAATTCCCTGTCATAGCTGGCCTGAAGGAAATCCATGGCACGGCGGATGTTTTTCGGCTCCCTGTGGCAGGGGGTGACATCGATTCTCGGGAGGTCGCTATCAAGCTGCCGCAGGAGGGCGACTACAATCAGGCTCGTCAGGGTATCCAGGACAAACCGGTAGCCCGGCTGCCTTGCTACACCCTCCTCCACGAAGTCCTGCAACAGGTGCCATAGGTTCAGTTGCAGTCTCGCAGGTCCGTTGTGAAAGACCACGTTGCGGCGGCCACAGATGACCTGGACTACCTCCTCCAGGCATCCCCTGCCAACATTTATCGCGACTAACCGGACGTTGGTCATAGCCTCCGAAGCACCATGCTCCACGTTGTGGGAGATGGGCACCACCTGGCCTGGACCCACCGAGTGAACCCTGCCACCAACAAGGGTGTGTGGCATCCTGGTGAGGGGACACATGAACTCGTAGCTGCCGTGACTGTGGGTCTCTTTTGGAAGAGATAGGCCTACACTGCTTCTGGCGACTAACATGCCGCTCCCAGAGACGATGGTATTAAGACGCTCAAACTCCCCTTGTGGAAAAGGGGGCTCTCCCACTAGACGCAAGGCGCTGGCATCCATCTCGGTCCTCCCCAGCTTTAGCGCGGCAGGGGCTCACATTGGCCTCTTTCTGCCCAGTCTCCGATATGTGTATCTTACGCTGAAGGGCTGTCTTATTCCTCCTTTACTAAGAGTTTCCGCCTGAAGGAAAGCGCCACCATACCATCGAAACTGACACAGTGATGACTTGAGCTTGAGAGATGTGAAGCATTAGGGCTGTGAAGCATTAGGGCTGTGAAGCATTAAGTGATGAATCTAACCGGACGGAGGTCAGCAGCAGACCATGATTTCATCCCCCTTGTTCCGCAAGAGCCTGCTCATCCTTGGGCTTTTGGCGCTGGTAGGCGCTATCCTGCTGGCGGGCTACCTGTGCATATCTGCTAACAACACCTCTTCTGGCAACAACTCCGGAAGCAGGGACCGCCACGACGATAGCATCCCCAGCAGTTCCGGGGAGGACCAGGCCCAGAACCCTGAAGCCCTCCCTCGGTTTCAGAAGGTTACAATCGCCGCCGTTGGTGACATCATGGTTCATCTGGAACAGATCAAGGGAGCCCTCAATCTCGACGATGACCAGGGCCAGCGCTACGATTTCTCACCCACCTTCGCGCCCATCAGGGAGTACATCGCCGCTGCCGATCTGGCTATTGGTAATCTGGAGACCACCCTCTCCGGCGCCGACCAGCACTACACCGGCTACCCGACCTTTAACAGCCCTGAGGAGCTGGCCCTCGCCCTTAAGGATGCGGGCTTCGATGTCCTGATCACAGCCAACAACCACAGCCTTGACCGGCGCGAGGCAGGTATTATCAGCACCATCGACCACCTGGAGGAGGCAGGGATCCTCAATATCGGCACCGCCCGCACCGAGGCCGAGGCCAGTGTGGTGCCGATCTTAAACATCAGGGACATTCGCATCGCCCTGCTGGCCTACACCTACGGAACCAATGGCATTCCTCTGCCCGAGGGCAAACCCTTCGTGGTCAACCTGATTGACCGGGATCGCATCCGTCAGGACATAGGCGCGGCCCGCGAACGGGGCGCAGACTTCATCCTGACCTACCTGCACTTCGGCAGTGAGTATCAGCGGGTACCCAACCAGACCCAGCGAGACCTGGTGGACTTTGTCTTCGCCCAGGGCGCCGACATTGTCCTGGGCTGCCATCCTCATGTCCTCCAGCCCTGGGAGTTCCGGGATCTCGAAGACGACCAGAGCGGCGGAAGTCGTCGCGTCTTCGCCATCTACTCCCTGGGTAACTTCGTCTCTAGCATGACGCGCCAGCACACCGACACTGGCATCATCCTCTACATCGATATCCTGAAGAACCCAGACACCGGAGATGCCCTCCTCGGTGACGTCAGGTTCGTGCCCACCTGGGTCGACAGGAGTTACTCGGGAGGCACTCTCCATCACCGGATCCTGCCCATTCCCGAGACCCTCAATAACGGGACCCAGGGGATATACGACCCGCTCCTGACGGAAGAGGACTACCGCCGGATGGAGCAGGCCCTCCAGGAGACGCTCTCCATGTATGAAACAGACGAACCAGCCCCCTGAGGTGGGGCCGGTTCGCCTGCCTCTCCCTGTTGCTCGCCAGACCGTAATCGGGTCGGCGCTATTAATCCCGCTGGATCGCAGAGCGCAGGGTGTCCAGCTCCGTGTAGCGGTTGCACACATTCATCAGATCGAGGGAGGTGGCCTCCCGCCTCCCAATACAGTGGATCACCTTGCCCGTATTACGCAGATGCTCAATGACAGGAACATAGTCACTATCGCCGCCGAGGAGAACCGCCTCATCATACCCGTGGGCGCTGGTCAGCATCCGGAATACCAGCTCAATATCGAGGTTCCCCTTTAGTTTGACGTCCTGGGTCTTCTCGTCCTCAATTACCTTCACTTCCTTATCAACCACCATGTAGCCTGTGAATACAAGGAAGGTCTTAAAGCGGCGGTAATTAGAAACCGCCTCCTTGTCATAGCCCGGCGGAGTGGCGGTAAAGTAGAATGCCCCCGAAAGCTTCTTACCCTCAGTGAAGCGGTCATAGACCTTCTTGAAGTCGATGTGCCATCCCATTTCCCGCTGAGCGTAGAACATTGCCGCTCCATCGATGAACAAAGCGACTCTCACTTTGCCCCTCCCTTCACATCCCCTGGCCGTTGAGCCTCTCCCCTTGCCGCTCCCATTAGAAGACTCCATCATTAGTAACCTAACTCCCTTCGAGAATCGTTGTGTTACCTCTAGAGGTGTATGCGATTGGCTCCGGGAGTTAGAACCGGAAGGAAGCAGGAAAAGGTACAGGCCTTAAGACGCGAGAGGGGTTACCCCGCCCAGCCCTCTAGAACACCGTCAGGTACTGCTCAATCTCCCACTGATGAACCTGCTTGCGGTATATGTCCCACTCAATCTCCTTGGCCTGCACGAAGTGGTTGAAGATGTGCTCACCCAGGGCTTCGCGCATCAGGGCGCTGCCCTTGAGGGCAGCGATGGCCTCGTCAAGGCTCTCCGGTAGACTATCTATGCCCCGGCTGATTCGCTCCTGCCTGCCCATCCGGTAGATATTAGCGTTGACGGGCGGTGGTGGCGAGATCTCCCGCTCAATGCCATCCAACCCCGCCATCAAGGTAACCGCCAGGGCAAGATAGGGGTTGCAGCTGGGGTCAGGATTGCGCAGCTCAATCCGGGTCCCAATCCCTCTCCGGGCTGGAATCCGGATCAGGGGGCTGCGGTTCCGCTCCGACCAGGCAATATAGACTGGGGCTTCAAAGCCTGGAACAAGCCGCTTATAGGAGTTGACAAGGGGATTTGTGATGGCGGCATAGGCGCGAGCGTGTTCCAGGAGCCCGGCGATGAACTGATGGGTTTCCAGGCTTAACTGGTCCTCAGCCTTGGCATCGAAAAAGGCATTGTCCTCACCGCGAAACAGAGACTGGTGCAGATGCATTCCGGAGCCGGCAATCCCGCCGATGGGCTTGGGCATGAAGGTAGCATGCAGGCCCAGATTCATAGCAACGGTACGCACCACAAGACGGAAGGTGGCAATGTTGTCGGCGGTGGTGAGGGCATCGGTGTATTTGAAGTCAATCTCGTGCTGCCCCGGGCCCACCTCGTGATGGGATGCCTCGATCTCAAAACCCATCTCTTCGAGGGCAAGGACGATATCGCGCCGCGCGTGCTCGCCCGTGTCAACGGGGGACAGGTCAAAGTAGCCGGCCTGATCATTGGTCTTAGTTGTAGCCCTGCCCTCCGCGTCCCTCTCAAAGAGATAGAACTCCGGCTCAGGCCCAACATTGAAGCCGTAGCCCATCCTCTCCGCCTTTGCCAGGGCCCTCTTGAGCGCCATGCGCGGGCAACCGTCAAAGGGGGTTCCATCCGGATTGTGGATGTCGCAGATAAGGCGAGCCGTGGCGCCCTCTCTCGGCTTCCACGGGAAGATGGCAAAGGTATTAGGGTCTGGCCTCAGGAGCATGTCAGACTCCTCAATCCGCACAAAGCCCTCGATGGAGGAGCCGTCGAACATAATCTCCCCCGCCAGGGCCTTGTCAAGCTGCTCCACGGTAATGGCAACGTTCTTGATTACACCTAGAATATCGGTGAACTGCAGCCTTATGAACTTGACATCAAGGTCCTTTACCAGCTGTCTTACATCGGCTTCGGTCAACATCTTCTTGTCATTCATTGGGTACCTCCCCGCTGTTTCCACGGCGTTCTTCTTCCGCCTCTCCGACCTCAGGTTCTTCATCCACATTGGCGACCTCAGGTTCCTCGTTCACATCGGCGACCTCGGGCTCTTCATCCAGAACCCTGGCCAGGACCCTGTCAAGGGCGTCCACCGGGTAGAGGGAACGGGCCTCGCCCTGGTGCTTCAGAAGTACCTGCAGGTCGCCTTCCCATTCCTCTTCCGACTTCAGGAGTTCCCTGACCTGTTCTACAGTGCGCCCCGCGTCAATCAACGACTTCACCCTTACAAGGGCTTCCACATCGGCCGCGCTATAGAGCCGCTGGCGCCCCTTGGTGCGGGCGGGCACCACCAGCCCCACTTCCTCGTAGTAACGGACCTGGCGGGCAGATAGCCCGAGAAGCTCCGTTATGACTCCTACTGGGTAGACAGGCTGCGTCCGACTGACCTCCACCATCCCTTATCCCCTCCGTTTCCTTCACTGGCCTGCTCCTGGCGCCCGTTAGCCTGCTCCAGGCGCCTGTTAGCCTGCTCCTGGCGCCCCTACAGATGCCAGGGAACCGTCACCGCCGTGACCGTATACTCACATCTTATGCCATCGCTGGTACCTTCGCAACTGTCATGTGAGGTTTTCTTACATGGGTTTATTCGCCCCTGGACAAGCACCCTTTCCGCCGGACAACACTATGATGATAGAGGATTCCTGGAGAGAGGGAGGAGGCAACTAATGTCAAGAGGAAAGATGAAGGGAATGTACCCCGGAAACAATACATACCAGGGGTTTCACTCCTTCTTTGATCAGATTGTGGCGCCTGACGCCAATAAGGTGTTCATCCTTGAGAGCGGGCCCGGGATCGGCATTCCTTCCTTCATGAGGAAGATTGGTTACGCCATGCTGGACCGGGGCTTTGATGTTGAGTTCCACTGGTGTTCATCAGACCCCAACACCCTTGACGCCCTCTACATTCCGTCAATTGATGTTGGCCTCATCGACGCCACTGCGCCCCATGCCATCGAGCCCAAAAACCCCGGGGCCGTTGAGGAGATCATTCATCTTGGCGACTACTGGGACGAGGAGAAGGTCCGCAGCATCAGAAAACCCGTTATCGAGCTCACCAGGGAGATCAAACACTGTTTCGACCGGTCTCATGGCTATCTCAAGGCAGCCAAGGTATGCCTTGATCAATGGGAGAGCTTTTACGCGGCCACTGGAGTCCTGGATGTGGGGCGGCTGAACGAGTTGGCTAACGAGATCATCGATGGGGTGTTCAGGGGCCGGAAGGGCTCTCATCAGCCGCCCAGGCACCGGCATCTCTTTGCTACAGCCATCACGCCCGAGGGTCCCCGGAACCACTTGTCGACAATTGTCGGGCCCATGAAAAGGCGAGTACTGATCTCCGGCGAGCCTGGTACCGGTAAATCAACACTGCTGAACAAGGCGACGGAGTACGCCTTCAACCACGGCTTTGATGCCGAGGTCTATCACTGCGCCCTCATTCCGGAGCGGGTGGATCACCTCGTTATCCCTGAGCTCAGTGCCGCCGTGGTAACCAGCGCTCCCCCCCATGTCGTTGAGCCCCTGCCCGGTGACCTGGTCTACTCCACAAATAGGTACGTCAACGGCGCCAGGGTTGAAAGGTACCTGGGGCAGGTGGCCGATGCCAAGTCCCTGTACAATGTCACCTTTCGTGCGGCGGTGTGGTATGTTGCCCAATCAAAGAAGGTCCGAGACGAGCTCAGAGACCACTACCTACCTCATATCGACTTCAACGCGATGGATAAGAAATGTCAGGAGACCCTGGAGCGGATCCTGAACATCGCGAAGAAACTGGGAGTGGCAGCCGGATAGGGTGGAGGGGCAGACCATCACCGGACCCGTGGACTCAACCGGGTTCTTTTTTCGCTGCCATGCCAAGGGCAGGCTGTTAGAGGGCGCCCTCAAGTTCTACTTGGGCTGGTTGACTCATCGTCATTCTTAAGCCTTGAAAACAGCGACAGAGCAAAGGATTCAACCCCAGAGTAACCGATGTCCATGGAGTTCCCCAGGGCCTCGTTAAAGGTCAGCTTCGGCTCGTCCCTCATCGCCTGCAGGGTCTTCTTGATAAACCGGGCGTTTCCCCCATCAATGGCGAGCTCTTTCAGAAGCAAACTGCCAAAACAACTGGAGAACCCCTGCTCATGGAGGATGTCCCGGACATAGCAGGCCTGCTGTTGAGGTACAGGACTTCGAAGGAATGAAACGAACGAGTCTCCCTTCAGCTCCGTCCTGACAAAGTCACGGCAGACCTGTTCCCTCATTTCGCTCCATTCCGGCTTCAGGCGACCAGCGGCGTAGTCCGCCAACCCCTCGGCGAACCAATCCGGCAGACGCCCCACCTTGATGTGGCTGTTAACCAGGTAGTGGGTCAATTCGTGGTAGAACACGGGCAAGAACTGATCCCTATCCTTAACCTCCCACCTGTCGGGAGACAGCATCAAAACCCCACGCGGGGGTCCAATGTAGCCAAGAAACCTGAAACTGGGGGTTGCGGCGATGACATCGGCAGGGGTTGCCTCGCCCCTCGCCCTGGCCTCGCCCTTGGCGCTATCCTCGCCCTTGGCACTATCTTTATCGTTGCCGTAGGTCTCCCCTACCGCGCCAACTGGTGCCGTCTCACCGCTAGCCCAGGCGCGCCCAAAGACCTTGTTGTAGAACTGCTTGCGCCGGCGGAAGATGGTCACGCCAACCCTGCGAGTAGGTTCAGGAAGCCCTGTAATCTCGACGAGCCGCTTCATGGCCTCTGGAGCCCTGCGGATCAGGGTTTCGCCAACCTCTATATCCTCCGACTCCAACGCCACTACAAACTGCCTATTGGTCAGCTTCATCTGGTTCCACATCCTAATCAGGAATTTTACAGAGTCTCCTTAGTACAATACTTCCTTGCCATAGTATACGTTCCTGTGCAAACTGTCAACCAAATTATGCCATCGACCTGTAGCATTTGTGCTGTTTGCTGGCCTCTGCTACAATGGTACAGATGATGCAACCAACCTGGGAGGGGGAAACATTGACTGAAACATTTCACATCAGTCCACTGTTAATAATCATTGTCCTCGCCTTTTTCGTTCCTATTGTGATCACCAAGTTCAAGCGCTTTGGGATCCCCGTGGTGGTCGGCGAGATACTAGCCGGAATTGTGGTCGGCAAGAGCGGCCTTGACCTGATCCACTCCGGGCCCTGGCTTGAGTTTCTCAACGAGTTCGGCCTTACCTTTCTGCTTTTCTTGTCCGGCCTGGAGATTAACGTTGACTTGATTCGGCGCTTCTCCCCCAAAGACGGAAAGGGCCAGCGTCTGCTGGAAAACCCTTTATACATGGGAACCCTTATCTTTTTCCTGACACTGCTGGCATCGCTCCTGGTGTCCTTCGGCCTTGTGGCTGGCGGTCTAATTCAGTCGCCATGGCTCATGACCCTGATCCTGTCCACCACATCACTGGCCGTAGTGATGCCGGTGCTAAAGGAGCGTCATCTGAGCGAAACCCTTTACGGGCAGACACTGCTTGTCGCCACCCTTGTGGCGGATTTCGGCACAATGCTTCTCATCACGGTGGCGGTGGCCATAATCTCGGGCGGCCTTTCCCTTGATATCCTGCTGATACTGGTGCTCTTTGCCGCCTTCTTCCTGTTCTACCGATTTGGCTTGATACTGAAGCGGCAGAACTTCATCGAGGAACTCCGCCACGCCACAACCCAGATCCAGGTGCGGGGTGCCTTCATGTTCATTATAGTCTTCGTGGCCCTGGCGCAACAATTAGGTGTAGAGGTCATCCTGGGGTCATTCCTGGCGGGGCTAATGCTCTCTCTCCTCTCTGAGCGTGGCTCTTCACTGTACCACAAGATGGATGCCATTGGCTACGGCTTCTTCGTACCAATCTTTTTCGTCATGGTGGGCGCCAACTTCGACCTGCGAGCTCTCTTCGCCAGCCGTCAGGCCCTACTGCTGGTCCCAGTACTGCTTCTGGCCGCCTATGCCTTGAAGATGCTTCCATCCCTTCTGTTGCAGGCTCGCTTCTCGCTGCGGGAGACCCTTGCTGGCGGTGCCCTCCTATCATCACGCCTCAGTATGATTATCGCCGCCTCCGCCATCGGCCTGTCCATTGGGGCCATAACAGAGGCTGTTAACTCCGCCATAATCTTAGTGGCGATAGTATCGTGTACGATTTCGCCCATTTTGTTTGAAAAAATCCTGCCTTCGGAAGTCGTCAAACGCCGATCTGGGACTGTGATTCTTGGCGCCGCCCGCTTTGCCCTCACCCTGGCCGAACGCCTTAGAACCCACCAAGGTGAGATCACTATCATCGATTCCGACGAAAGGAAGGTAGCAGAGGCCCGCGCTGCTGGCTGGAATGCCCTCCTGGGCGACGGCACCAGTAAACAGGACCTCCGGGAGGCAGGCGCGGAAAGCGCCGAAACCTTCCTGGCCGTTACGGGCAATGATGAGCTGAACCTGCAGGCGGCGGAGATTGTCCGGAGAGAGTTTAAGATTGAGCACGTGATACCGATTATCGGGGACCCCATCCTCCTCCAGGAAGCAGCGACAAGAGGCTTTCGGGCAGTCAACCCTGACGTGGCGACAATGACCGTCATAGACAACCTTGTTCGCCACCCAGCGTCCTTCGCCCTTCTGACCGAGGATCGGCTGGATGACGATGGCCTGGTTATTGAGGACTTCTGCGTCAGCAACCCCAACCTTGATGACATCCCTGTACGGAACCTGCCGCTGCCAACCGATACCTCACTGATTGCAATCTTCAGAGGCTCAGAGAAGCTCTACCCCCACGGGGACACGGCAATTTTTGATGGGGACTTGCTCAGTGTCGTCACAACAAGGGAAAGCCTGGAGGACCTGCAGTCGCTGTTTAACTGTCCTGGGGGCGCCAGAAACCATCGTTGAGGGCTAGCAGGCAATTCTGTTCTTTCCGGCGGCCTTCGCCTGGTAGCAGCGCTGATCCGCGGCATTGATCAGCTCCCAGCGGGTGAGGGTGCCATCGCTGCTGGCGCAGCCGCCTGAGAAGGTAAGTTCAACCTCGTCACCGTTGGCAAGAATGAAGGGCCTGGCAGAGAAGGCCTCTCTGATTCGCTCAGCTACAAGCTGGATTAGCTCCGCATCGTGGTCTTTGAGGATGATGCAGAACTCGTCTCCACCATAGCGGATGACAAGGTCGCCATCGCGGACAATGTCCTGGATCCGCTGGGCCGCCATAACCATGACATCGTTACCGACTGTATGCCCGTAGGCATCATTGATCTCCTTGAAGTTATCCATATCCAGGAGGATCAGGCCGACGGGCTGCTTCTTTTCATGGCACTCGTCAAGGTATTCGTTGAGATACCGCACATTGTAGACCTCAGTGAGGGCGTCGGTGAGGGCGCGCATCTCTTCATGCTCGCGATCGTTCTGGGCCTGCTCCAAGTCCTTCTCAATGGAGTGCTTGAAGATGAAGGCAGTGTAGACCGCGGCATATGCGAAGACAAAATTGATGAGCCGCAACACGATATTGTCGAAGGCGGCGGATTCAGGCATCAAGCCCGGGAACATAGTATGGCTTCCGAAGAACAGGACCAGACTTCCCACAAAACTAAAGACATAGGCCCCACGGTCTTGAGTCATTGCCACCAAGATAGGAACCAGATAAAACACTGTGTAGACGTCGGGTGTCACAGACCAGTAGATCCAGACGAGGGAGAATGCGTACCAGAGGCACCCAGCAGTGAAGACGAACTTGACCGGCCGCGTTGGCTGAAATCGAGCTATAGTCAGGATGGCCACCGCTGTGACTGCCAAGATCACACCGTGGACGATGATCTGCCAATCTGAGTAGTATCTTCCCCAGATATGGACTCCCACCAGCGTGATATAAGCAAGGGCACCCATTAATAGTGATATTAGTAGCAAAAACCTGAAAGACTTCGATTCGTATTTCACTGGCCTGACAAACCCCCTCTGGTACAGGCCTCCATCGAAGGTGTTTTTTTCATCCCTTCCGCATCATAGCACAATTCTACTTTCTTTGACGAGATTCCTCCCTGCGGCGCAACTGGCCGCATGCAGCATTGATGTCACCCCCCAACTCCCGGCGCACGGTGGCGGCCACTCTTTTCGACGACAGCAGTTGGGCGAAGGAATCCGCTTGTTGTCGATCCACGGTTTTAAAGGGCCGATCCTCAACGCGGTTATAGGGGATGACATTGACATGGCAGAGGACGTCAGCCAGCTTGGATGCCAGCTCAACGGCGTGCTCCCGCTGGTCGTTGATCCCCTTGAGGAGGGCATATTCGAAGGTGATCCGGCGCCTGGTGTGGCTTGCGTAGAACCGGCAGGCATCTAGAAGATCATCCATTGGGTAGGTACGGTCTATGGGCATGATCTTCTGCCTGATCCTGCTATTAGGGGCATGGAGGGACACCGCCAGGGTAATCTGAAGCTTGCGGCTTGCTAAATTGCGGATCTCCGGGATGAGGCCGCTGGTTGACAGGGTAATCCGGCGCATCCCGACGTTCAACCCGTCTGGATGGTTCACCAGTTCGAGGAACCTGATCACCTGCCGGTAGTTGTCAAGGGGTTCACCCATCCCCATGAGGACGACGTGGCTGACGGAGTCCGGCGGCTTCTCCCCACCTGCTTCAGTAACATCCCTGTTTGCCCTCATAAGGTCTGTGTCTGTCGTCTGAAGGCCCCTGTTTGTTTTCAGAAGATCCCTGTTTATCTCCAGGACCTGAGCGACCATCTCACCTGCCGTCAGATTCCGAACTAGGCCACCGATGGTGGAGGCGCAGAAGGCGCATCCCATTTTGCAGCCCACCTGTGTTGAGAGGCAGGCGGAGTTCCCATATCGATAGCGCATGAGGACGCTCTCCACGCTGTTTCCGTCCTCCAGATGGAAGAGGTACTTCCTGGTCCCGTCCTCGCCAGACTCCTTTATCTCAACGGTCGTCAGTGCGGGGATCTGTGCCTCTGCCTCCAGAGCTGTCCGAAGATCCTTGGGAAGGGTAGTCATGTCATGGAAGTCGCTGACCCCGCTGTGAAGCCATTTGAAGAGCTGGCGCCCCCGGAAAGCCCGATAGCCCATCTCTTGAAACATACGCCCAAGCTCATCTGGCGTGGCAGTTAATAGATCAGTCCAACTGTCTAAGTCAAAACCCATGGCTCCATCATCCTCTTGATATTCCGCGGCCAACTGGCCTTCCACCCCAGTGCCTACTGGCCAATGTATCTCCCCTGTGCTTTGCCTAATCATTAATATACCACTAAACCACGAGCAATGTAGGAGCAGCCGTTTCAGCTGGTTCGCCCTGAGTGGTGTGTTCAGGGCGGCGCGTGTTCATTGGTCCTTGGACCCTTGCCAAATGCTGAACTTTGTCGACGCACCGTGGCCTCCTGTTTTTGCCCCCCTTAAGGCATGTACATATTTAGATATCTAAATGCGCTTGAATACCTTGGTTAGCAGCGGTTATGTGCCATGATTTCGGTCAAGCCGGTATCTCAAAGCATATCAATGAATTTAGATATGTTTATATCTACATTCGTTGTGGTCAGGAAAAAGTAGGCACTACCCCACAGATGACAGGTAGCGACTGCTTTCGACACGCATCAATACAACGGGTTGGACAACGGAAAGGGATGGAACAGGGGCCTATCGGGGGGGCTTACGAAAGGTTTCGGGGGCCTAGTAGTAAGGTATGTAGCGGTCTAGCTGGCCGGCCTTTGCGGCCAGCGTTGAGAGGATGTCAGTATAGTGACTGCGGTCGAGGGCGTAGACGCAGTGGAAACCGCTGAAGGTTCGCCTAACAACCCGGGCGATCCTCAAGATGTTCAGGTGATAGGATGCCAGAGGTTGCGGCATCCTCAGGGTGTCGGCAATCTGGCCTACGGTCATCTCCCTCTTCCCCAGGATGGTCACAATGCGGAGGCGCTTCCGGTCTGATAGCGCCTTAAGGGCAAAGCTTATGTCATCATCCTCCATCTCCACTCTCCGTGAGATTCGAATACTGTCTATAAACTCGCTCTCATCGCACTCCACTGGGAAGATGACCAGAATGAACTCTTCAGACTGAAGGGTCAAGAGATGCGGGTGAATGAAGACCGAGGGCACTGATACAGTGCAAGAAGCGACTGCAAAGCTCTTCAGATGGGCTATAATGGAGATTCAGGTCCGGGCGGGCACCCTTCTCGCGCCTGTAGATCTTAGTGAGAAGGGCTGTTGCCTCCTCAAGGGTTGTCGTCTCATCAAGGGGTGTCGCCTCGGCAAGGGGTGTCTTTGCGTCGATATCAGCATCCACCTGCCACGCAACGGGTAGGGCCCTTGCTGGCCCAAGCCTGTCACTGACGTAATCCATGCAGCCGCCAAGGGTCTCAAAGAGTGTACGCTCCCGTTGGGTCAGCCACTGAGCGATGCCGGGATTCAGGAGCGTAAGAAGCCCCTTGGAGAAGGCATAATTGTTCTGGGGGAAATCACCCTCGGCGTCAAGGAATGCTTGAGCGAGTCACCGTTTGTCATTCGCGGGAGCCGATGAGATTAATGGTCTCAACCAATCTTGTGATAAGGTGGTCCCGATAGCGCTGCCCCTTATCTGAATCTGCCAGAGTGGGGCGACCGGTGACCCCCGCGCTCTCCTGGTACGCAGCTCGAGCGGCCTCCGGTGCTGTTGGAACATAGCAGAGGGTGTCCCGGTTGATCCTGGGGTCGACATGGTACAACTTCCCGCCGCCACCGGGACTGAGGCGCGGCCCGCCTCCGTCACTGGGACTGCGGTGCAGCCCGTCGCCGCCACTGGGCGGATGGTCCTGGGCCCTCTCCATCCGCGTCAACTCCGGCCAGGCCGCCAGCATATGCGAAGTCTCTATCTCCTCTGCGTGCCCCACCGGCCCGAACCCCAGGTCACCTGCGATTTCCCTCGACATCCACGCCAAATCAAAGATGGCAACCCTGCAACCGGGCAAAAGGCGTTGGGCTCGCTCCGCCACCAACTGAAGCCAGGGGACATTTGTGATGCGATGCCCATTGATCAGGATAAGCCTCATAAAACCGTGTTCTGATAGGGATGCCACAATATCGTAGGTCAGTTCCAGCAGGACTTCAGGGCGGACACTGACGGTACCGGGCAGGGCCATGTGATGGGACGACATACCGTACCAGATTGGAGGAGCCACCACAACCGCTGGCTCAGTTTCTGACTGCTGTATCTGGCATTGCTTAGCGGCTCCTTCGGCAATGTCAATGGCGGCAAAGGTGTCGGTACCAAGGGGAAGATGCCTCCCGTGCTGTTCCGTGGCGCCCACGGGCAACAGCACAACTGGGCTTAGGGGCAGGGCCTCTTTGACATCCTCCCAGGTCATGTGGCTCAGGGAATAGATCCGCTTAGAGGAAGTTGAGTCCTTTAGGTGCATTGGAATACTCCTCTCTCTAATTGATAGCTAGCCGTGTCTCCATCCTTTTGCTTCCTAACTCGATAGCTAGCCGTGTCTCTATCCTTCTGCTTCCTACTTGATAGCTACCAGCATCTCTACCTCTACGGCAACATCGCCTGGCAGCTCATTGGCACCAATGGCAGACCGAGCGTGCCTACCCCTCACACCGAAGACATCCAACAGAAGCTGGCTAGCGCCGTTAATGACCAGGGGTTGCTGGTTGAAACCAGGGGCGCTGTTGACAAAGCCCAGCACCTTGAATATCTTCTCCACCCGATCTAGATCACCAATCTCCTGCTTGATGGCGGCAAGACAGCTGAGAGCGCAGGCCCTCGCCGCGGCTCTGCCCTCCTCCACCGTGAAATCAGACCCGATCTTGCCCCGGAAGGTCCGGGAGCCCTGACCCGACGTGTAGACCAAATTGCCGAAGCTGTTTACCGGCACATACAGTCCCATGGGCTCTGGAACCGGCGGTAGAGCCAACCCCATCTCCTCCAACCTCTCTTCAACCCTGCTCATATCATCGCCCTCCTCTAATCGTCGGCCACTCTACGGTAAGGACAAAACAGCCCTTCACTCATGGCCTTCACTCATGGCCTTCACTCATTTGGACAGACATCTGGCGGAAAACAAAGGTGGGGCTGGCCAACCCTGAAACCGTTTCGGTTCAGGACGGCTTGCCCCACCAATCATCGTCAGTCTATGGTAGTGTCCACGGCTTAGTAGGCTAGAATAGGCCCTGGACTTTGCCGGTCTCGGTATCTACGTCAATACGGCGATAGGCCGGATTGGAACCGGTACCAGGCATCAGCGTGATATCGCCGGCCACCGGAACTAGGAAGCCCGCGCCCTTGTAGGTCAGGATATCGCGGATCCGCAGCTGCCAGCCCTTTGGAGCGCCCTTCAAGGCAGGATTGTCTGACAAGCTCAAGTGGGTCTTTACCATGCAGAGGCCGAGCTCGTTAATGGCAGGATCCTTCTCAAGCTTCTTGACCTTAGCAAGGGCCTCGGAGGTATATATGACGCCGTCAGCGCCGTACACTTCCTTCGCGATACGGTCTATGCGCTCCCGCAGCGGGGTCTCAAGGTCATAGAGGAACTTGAACTCGCTGGGCTCCTCGCAGGCCTCGACAACGGCGTCGGCCAACTCAAGGGCGCCCTCGCCGCCGAACTGCCAGTGCTTGGATACGGCAACCCTGGCGCCTGCCTCTTCGGCGATACGTCTCACGGCCTCAACCTCATTGTCGCTGTCGGTGTAGAAGTGGTTGATGCAGACAACGGGGCTAATCCCAGACTTCCTAATCACATTGATAAGGTGAACCATGTTTTCGGCGCCCTTCTCAACCCACTCAACATGCTCCTCGGTGTAGGCGGGGTCAAGGGGCTTACCAGGTACGGGCATTGGCGCGCCGCCATGAGCCTTCAGGGCCCGGATGGTCACGACAAGAACCGCGGCATCGGGGGTCAGGCCCGACATGCGACACTTCAGGTTCCAGAACTTCTCAAAGCCGATGTCTGCGCCGAACCCGGACTCGGTGATAACGTAGTCAGCCAGCTTCAGGGCTACCCGGTCGGCAACAATAGATGACTGGCCAATGGCGATATTGGCAAAGGGACCGGCATGAACGAATACCGGCTGCCCCTCGATGCTCTGCATCAGGTTGGGATTGATGGCGTCAACCATCCAGGCGGTCATGGCGCCGTCAACCTCAAGATCGGCAGTGGTAATGTCGTTGCCGCGCTTGTCGTAAGCCACAACAATCTTACCCATCCGGCGGCGCATGTCCTCCAGGTCCTTGGCAACGGCCAGAATGGCCATTACCTCAGAGGAAACGGCGATCGCAAAGCCAGACTGCATGGTAAAGCCGTTATACTTGCTGTCACCGAGGCCAACGATTATCTCCCTCAGGGACTGGGCGCAGAAGTCGATGATCCACTTCATCTCCACATTCCTGGGGTCGATGTCAAGGCGCTTGAGGCCGCGGCGTTCAAGGGACTTGTCGTTGTAGTTGAACTCGTGCTGTATCCTGGCGTTGAGGGCCACCATGGCCAGGTTGTGGGAGTTCATGATGGCGTTAATGTCGCCGGTGAGGCCCAGGGAAAATGGGGTCAGCGGGATGCACTGGGCCAGGCCGCCACCAGCGGCGGAACCCTTGATGTTCATGGTGGGGCCGCCCGATGGCTGCCTGATGCAACCGATGACACTCTTCCCCCGCTTACCCAGGCCCTGGACAAGGCCCATGGTTGTGGTGGACTTACCCTCGCCCAAAGGGGTTGGGGTGATGGCGGTAACATCGACATACCTTCCGTTGGGCTTATCGGCAAGGCGCTTAAGAACCTTCTTGTAGTCAACCTTGGCGATGTAGTGCCCGTAGGGCAGGAGTTCCTCCTTCTCAAGGCCCAGTTCCTCGGCCAGCTGCCAGACGTCCTTCATGTTCTCCTCGGCCGCTTCAGCGATCTCCCAGTCAGCATGTTTGGTCGGATCCAAAGGCATCGCTCGTCCTCCTTACTTAAATCTGAGATTAACGTAAACCCAAATGGACACATCAAGCCCTGTCAACAATACTCTCTCCAAAGTCCTGTGACTGCACCCCGTGAAGTTCTCTGACCAATACCATTTGTTCTACACTTCACCTTCTATTCCCTGTCAAGGGATTCAATATAGACCAGGGCCGGGCGGTATCCACCGCCCGACCCTGGATTGACTCGTTCCTTGCTATTATATTCTCAGACTATTCGTCGAGGGCAGCGCCTGTGGAGACCTCTACCTTGCCGCTGTCTGACAGCAGCCGGTAGATGCCTACCCCAAAGATGATGACGAAGAAGAGAACCACGGAGAAACCGATCCATGCGGCCCTCACCTCGCCCTCTCCGTACATTGTCCCGAGCCAGGCAATGTTAAACCAGGCCAGCAGTCCCCAGAGGCTCACCAGTGCCCAGTGCCACCACCGGAGAATCCACCCACGCTCCTGAGCGTAGGCTGATATCCCCAACACCGCTAGAACCGCTCCTGCACCAACAATCATAGTTGCTACAACACTCAACTGCTTCAACCCCCTTTCGGAGTATTGACAAGGCCCTTGATGAAGTTGTCCGTCTGCAGCCACTCTGGCGGGGTCTTGAAGGGCTCAAAGTGGGGCGGCAGGAATTGCTCGGCACTTGGCCTACCATAGATATTGCGCTCAATGGTAGTCGCCAGTGACTGGGTAATACCTGTTGGATCCTTGGTAACAACGCCTCTAACCATGTTGTGAAGCCAGTTGTCGCTCTTCACAAAGGGGCAAGCTGAGAGGCAGACACGGCAACCGTGAATGCCCGAGCCCCAAGGGGAGACGCTGCTACGGCCAGAAACCATGCTCCAGCCGTCAGAACAGCGGGATCCATCAACGTTCCAGCGCTTCACACCACGGACTACCATCGGGTCGCCCAGCGGGATCGCGTTAGTGGGGCAGACTTCGGCACAGATCTTACACTTCTTGCAGAAGTCAGCGATACCGGCATCAATGGGACGGTCAATGGCCATAGGCAGGTTGGTGGTGATAACGGCCTGCCTGAAGTTCCCACCATAGTCCGGTGATACGCAGAAGCCGGCGCGGGTGAACTCGCCAAATCCAGCGTCTACCGCGGGAGGCACGACTAGCATGTCGTAGCCATGACGCGGCGAGTGGATGCGGGCGGGGTAGCCCAGGTTCTTGATGGCATTTGCCAGCAGTTCCGCTGTGAAGCTGGAAGTGGTATAGCCATCATACGAGGTACCGTAGTTAGGATCTGAGGCCAGGGTGTCCCAGTTCATGTTCTGGGTCACGACAATGGCATACTCCCACCAGGCAGGTACATCAATGGTTTCCCCAGCCTTAAAGCCGCGGCTGTCCCGGCTCTGGCATTTGTAGACCCAGGCCGGGTTGAGCTTGGTTACCCGACAGAGGACAGCACCAAAGTCGGCTGCCAGTCTCTTAACGAAATCAGCGGCAGCCTCTGGAGAATGGAACTCGGCCCTCTTCTCCGCCAGGCTTTCCCAGTCGCTAACCTCAGGTGGGGCCGAGGGGCCCTTGAATGAGAAATCGCCATAGCTCTTGCCGCGAACGTTGGCCAGATAGCCATCGTTGTGGGCAAAGTCGGCACGTTGCTCCTGTACGGTATCAATGAATTCCTGGTCGTCAACGCCGGTACCGTAGTTGTTCCGCTTGTCCCATTCCAGCAGGGTCGGGTTCTTCTCATAGAACTCCTGCATGTCTGGATCCAGGGCCGAAACCCCTTCACTGGGCCATTCCTTCGGTAGGCTCCTCAACCGGCTACTGTACCCATAGCGAGGATCATAGCGCTCAAGCTCACCAACTACCTCATATGAAGTGGGCTTCTCCACCTCAAAGGGCTTCCTATTGAAGATCTCCCTTCCATAGCGGCTTTCCCAGCCCGGCTTGGACAGGGGCGTTGCGCCAGCATGATACGACCAACCAAAGGTGGCGGCGCCGGCTGCGATTCCACCCACCAGTCCAGCGGCCTTCAGGAAATCGCGGCGACTAAGGGTGTTAGTGTTCTTCTCTTCAGACAAGGATTCTCACTCCTTCCAGTTGTTTTAACCCTTCTCCTCTTTCTCATCATCCTCGTTGAGGATGTCTTCCGACAGCCTCTTGGTTGAGTTTCTAAACTCCCGGATGCCGTCTCCCAGTGCCTTGCCCATCTCGGGTAGCTTCTTGGGGCCGAAGATCATCAGGGCAATGCCCAAAATCAGTAACAGCTCCCACATACCCAACCTGCCGAACATCATAGACTCATACCTCCTCCCCTAAAAGCACTCTGTCTCTCGTTGGCATGGGCCCTTCTATTCAGTTATGTAACACTTCTGCAAGATTTGAGTTGTGATTCTGGTATATTTATACTTTGTGAAGACAATCACAATTTGCCGCACTATAAAGGGCTGCTTGGCCTCTGTTTTGATTATTGTTGACGCCGCCCCGAATAGTCGCGGAGAGGATCCGCATAGCACGGACAGGATGTGCCGAGAAAGGAATATAGCATTCCACGAAAACTCTAAGTCTAATACATGTTAACACAAGCACAATGTTATCTCTGTATCGCCTGCTACATAGCTTCCTTATTATCACAGTGTAGAGCAGTGGCTTTGGACATCCTATGCGCGCAATGGTGGGTCAATGACTGCCACTCCGCATGAGACTGAAGCCGCACGATACCGGAAATCCCTGAGACGGAAGAATGAAGAAGAGGGCAGGGGGTTGGCCCTGCCCTGTCTTGCTGTGAATTCTCAGGCCCTATCTGGGCCTGGTTCATGCTATGGCTACTTCTTCTTCTGCTGCCACCACTGGTGAGAGGATGCCTGCTCACCGTAGCCGAAGGCGTCGTCAAGCTCAACAAAGGCCCGGCCCAGAACCGGCGCCAACGGAATGGCCGCCTTGTGGTGCCAGTGATCATAGAGCTTGTTGTAGGGGCAACTGGCGATGCAGTTTGTACAGTCGGATCCGTTGTCTCCCCAGAACTGCAGGCACTTATCGACGTCAACATACCACTTTTTGACTCCTGGGTTGTTAGACTTGGATGGACCCTCCCAGGTCATCTCGTCTGCATCTGTAATAGCACCAGACGGACAGGCGGTAGCGCACTTCTTGCATACCTTGCAGAACTCCCGAACCCCGAAGGAGATTGGCTTGTCCGGCGCAAGGGGCAGGTCAGTGATAACCTTGCAGAGCCTCACTCTGGGCCCATACTCCGGTGTTACCAGCATGCCCATGCGGCTGAACTCACCCAGGCCCGCATCGATGGCCATGGGAACGCTGAGGGCCGTATCGTTACCGCAGGCAGCAGCCTTGTAACCCAGGCCCTTAATGAACTCAGCGACATACACCGCCAGAGAGTTCTGCAGGGAGTAGGCCCATGCTACATTGGCGGAACAGGTCTTGGTAGGTGAGGTCTTGATGGCCTCATATTCCATTTCAACGGCCATACTAATCTGCCACTGCATGTCATTGGGGAGTTCGATCGGCTTGACCTCATAAGTATCGGCATAGATGGTTCCGGAGTACAGCCACTTGCGGTCAAACTTTGCAACACCGACCAGTGACGCCCCGAACATCTTTGCTGCCCGTTTGACGAGCTGAGCTGCCTCCTCAGGTGTGCCCTCAAACTTGGGTACCCCTAAGGGGGTCTCTGGGTAGATATCCTCGAAGGAGTAGCCCTTTGATTCGGCGCGATAATTATAGGTGATACCCGCAAATGACAGCTTATTGCCCACCGACTCAGCGGCGCGGCCCAGGGCGTAGTCTACAACTGAGTAACCTTCGTCGTTATTCTGCATGTGCTGGAGAGGGTTTGTGACATTCCACTTCTCCCCATAGCCAGCGAAGACAGGGTCGCCGCCATACAGGCGGTTAAAGCAGGTGTTCATCTCATGGAAGCGCCCAAGCTTGCTGTCGTCCACATCATAGGGCTTATCAGTTCGCCGGACGGCAAGATCAGTGAGGCCTGCTGCCTCCGCCCTGCCCTTTCCCATTGTCGCCGCGACAGCACTGCCGATGGCAACTGCCCCCGTCCCTTTCAGGAAGTCGCGCCGGGTAACCTTCTTCTCAGGTTTATCTGACATCTTCATACCTCCCCCTCAATATAAATCTATCTATTGAGAAATCGATTCAGTGTTTGCTTCAGCCACTGCTGCACTGCCACCCAGTTTGAACAGGAAGCGGACACCGATGAAAGAAAGGGCCGCCACGCCACCGAATATCAGGGCGCCAACACCTGCCGCCCTGGGCTCTCCCTCAGCTATAGCTGAGATGACAAAGGCAACGGTCATTACTGCCCACAGAGCCCAACCAATAGCCGCGGCCCACTGGAACCAGGTCAACTCAACATCGTTGCTCTGCTTGTACTGCCAGGCGATGATTGCCACAAAGACCGTCAATCCCCCGAACAGAAACCAGACAAATCCCATCTTCTACTCCTCCTTTGCTTTAGTTCTGTCGTCTGCGGTAGATGATCTTGCTTACCAGGATACTGAGCTCAAACAGGCCGATTAACGGTAGTGCCAGCATGGATTGGGATATGATATCTGGCGGCGTTAGAAAGGCAGATAGGATGAAGACAGCGAAAATCATAAACTTCCTGTTTCTCACCAGGAAGGCCGGACTAACAATCCCCAGGAAGCTGAGAACCGCAATGAGGACCGGGAGCTCAAAGGCCACACCAAAGGGAATGACCAGTCCTGTAACAAAGGATATGTAATTGTCAATGGAGATGAAGGGCTGCAGGGCTTCGTTGGTGAAGCCCAGGAAGAACTGGTATACAAAAGGCACTAGTATGTAGAAGGAGAACAGCAGGCCCGCGGCAAACAGCAGCATTCCTGCGGGGAGGAACCCCAACAGGTAGGCCCTTTCCCGTCTGCTCAAGGCCGGTAGAACGTAGCTTAGAACATGATAGATTACAACCGGCGATGCAATCACCAGGCCCATCCACAGGGCCAGGCGCAGGTGGACGAAGAACCCCTCCGAGGGTCTCAGCATCACCAGGTTACCCACGGGCTCAGTCAGTATCGCGAGCATCCGCCCTGCGAAGGGAAAGGATGCAATCATTGCTATGATGATAGATGCCGCGCTCCACATCAACCGGCGGCGCATCTCATCCAGATGGTCGAATATCGTCATTTCTTCTTTAACAGCCATGCCTCTCACCTCCCAACTCCCAAGGTGACCTGATCACTGACCCTCACCTTTCTACTCCTGCTTCTCCTCGTGAGAAGCGCCTTGATCTTTCTCAGTATCTCCATCAAGGTTGTCCTCTGCCAGCTTCTTTGTGGCGCCTCTAAACTCTCGTATACCGTCGCCCAACGCCTTACCCATTTCCGGCAGCTTCTTGGGTCCGAATATTATCAGCGCGATAACCAGTATTAGCAGGAGTTCCCACATGCCTAAACGCCCGAACATCACGGTGAACCCTCCTCTCCGTCGTCCTTTCAGTCGTCCTTTGAAGGACTGAAGCAGTTCGTACAATGACAGCGTTTGCGATAGTTCCAGTCAATACTCCCGAAATCAGCCCTGCCAGAAGCAGGTAAGGAGCATAGGCGAGGGCAACGTCCTTGCCCAAGACGATGCTGGCCACTGCTAGCTGTGCCATGTTGTGCGCAACACCGCCAATGATGCTAATCCCAACAGCGCTGACACTGGCCTTGCCTCGCTCCGTCAATGAGTAGCAGAGGGCCATCAGCACAGAGCTTGTGATGGCACCGGACAGAGCAAGCCAGAAACCAAATGAAAACAGGGTACCCACCACAAGGCTCCCGAGGAACACTCGCAGCACCGCCACCTTGACACTGGCTCTGCGGCCGATCAATATCAAGGCCAGTAGAGTGGCGACGTTGGCCAGGCCCAGCTTTGTCCCGGGCACAGGCAAGGGCAGTAGCAGCAGGGCCTCAACTGCGTGAAGGACCACGGCAATGGCCACAAGGATAGCTATATGGGCTAATTGAGAACCGCGCTCCTTTATCACTCCACGCCCCCCCTTCTTGTTACTGAGCAAATTACTGAGCAAAATTGCCGGAAATGATCCAGAGAACCAGAGCGGTAACTAGGGCGATTGCGATTCCGAAGACAACGTTTTGGACTGCGTTTTTGTCTCCCTTGTCTTCCACCAATAGGCCCCCTTTCGCCTCATCAGCGCCAACCAGTCAAAAACAATCATGCCAGGGCAGAAATGGCGGCACCAGAACCGGTAGCTAAACATCGAGACCAATAGTGCCAAGGGCAACAGGAGCCAGTGGGCTGTTCCACCCTTTAACCCAAAGAGGGTCGAGAAGGGCGTGTAGTCACCCATGGCAGGGTTGAAGGTCAGGAAGGCAGCCATTAAGGCCAACCAGAACAACAGGTGCCTGAGATAACTTGCTGCCTGCTTTACTTTCCCCTTAACTCCATACTTGGCTCCACCAGAGACCTGCGCCAAGACCTCCTGAACACCGCCGAAGGGACAGATCCAGTAACAGTATACGTTCTGGCCCGTCACTAATATCAGAGCGGGGATCCCCAGGATCAGCAGATACCAGAGGATGTGACCCGCCAGGGGCGGGAAGGATCCAATAAAGACGCCGGCAATATTAGCAAAGGTGATTGGAGACTTAAGCCAGAAACCAAGGACCCCAATTCCCATTAGAATCGTTACCCAACGAAGTTTCGGCTTGCGCAGCCGCCAGGCCAACAGTACCAGACCATACATCAGGAGCAGGGCCGCCTCACCGTAGCCAAAGGAGTAGCCCGCTGGTTCCGGCGGAGTCTGCCACCCAAAGACATTCTTGGATAGGTAATGGCTGCCGTGACGTATGGCCCCTGCTACTCCTCGAGATGAGTAGGTAGCACCACTGACTGCCTCGATGTCCTTCAAAATAGAGATGTCGGCATTGACCGTCTTGCCGGAAAACTGGCTAAAAAACTCTTCTGAAATGAGCATCCTCCACCAGGTCGGCCACTCCCTGTGCTGAACCGGCCGTACCCCCTGGATAATGCCCTCGGTGTCGACCTGAACAAGCATGTAGACCTGGGCTTCATACCCCATGGCACTATCAACTGCCGCGTAACCCAAGAGTTCTGCTCCGTGGTACGCCTCATAGACAATGGGGGCGTTTGAGACCTGCTTGAACTCAGTTGCCCCCGGGAATATCTCCTCAAGGTGAGACGATACATCAAAACCGCTGGTCATATAGCCGTAGATCCATGCAGCTACCAGCAGCACCAGGGCGACAGTCAAGATCAGTTTTGGCAACTTCTCTTTCATTCTCAGTTCCCCCTAAAGCCGTTTTAGCTCGATAAGTAGGTATAAGTGCATACTATCACGAAGTACTGCAACCCTTCAGTAGCTTAGACTACAATCTATTCCTTCTTCCACCACTGATTGGCGGAGCGCTGCTCGCCGTAGCCGAAGGCATCGTCAAGTTCAACAAAGGCCTTACCGAAGACTGGAGCCAATGGAATGGCCATAGCCATCAGGGTTATTCTCCATGTAGAACTGGGTTGCTGCTTGCCGGTTGGCTCCGTAGTCTTTGAAAACGGGGTCACTCATGCCCATACGGCTAAAGCAGGTCTTTGTCTCGCTAAATCGGCTGAACCGGGCTTCATCAAGTTCGTAGGGCTTATCAGTGGAGCGCACAGCTAGATCACTGATGCCAGCAGCCTCTGCCCCGCCCTTTCCTAGCGATGCCGCGGCGGCAGTGCCGAGGGCTGCAGCCCCGGCTCCCTTCAGGAAGCTGCGGCGGGACACCTTCTTCTCCATTTTCTTATTCTCGTCAAGATTTGCTTTTTCAATCTTCTCGCTCAACTTCGCTTGCCTCCTTATCCTTATATTTGAAGGTGTACCTTACATCGGGATCAGTCCCATCAATAGATCACATCCCGCTATGTGAAGACTATCACAAATTCATTGCAGAGTTCTGTATCCTTGAATACAATTGTCATAAGAACAACAACACAACAAACTGCCTGTTCAAAGCATATCCTGGCCCCGATTAAAACAGGAATTGAGCTCTTTTGTCGAAGTATACACATGGGGAGGTTGCCACAACCTCAGCACAGTGATGACTGCCGGTTTTAGGGAGAGCGAAAGGGGAGAATCGAAGATGTCCTATGGTTCGGCCGCTACCAAGGCGCAGCAGGCCGGTATCAACGTACAGTCGCCCTGGATGCCAGTGGGAACTAATTGGTTGAGGTTCTGTTCCGAGGGAATCACTAAGGCCTTTGACAGGGGTTCAGTGATTGTCCGCCCTGGTGACCTCGTTGACCGTTTGTACGTGATTGTCAGGGGGAATCTCAAGTATTCCATCTACTCCCCTGATGGGTGTTCAAAGACCCTTGCCATTCTGCAGCAAGGCGGGCTCTTCGGTGAAGGCCCCGCGCTCTCAGAACCAATACACAGCTGTTTTTCTGTTGAGGCTGTCACTGATGCAGAGGTCTGCACCTTTGACCCAGCCACAGCAATGAAGCTTGTTATGGACAATGAAGACCTGCTTAAGGACACAATCAACTCCCTTTGTATGAAGTTTGTTGCCGCCTCACGCCAGATTGAAGATATGGCCTTTCGCAGCGTAAAGCAGCGCTTGGCTTCGCTCTTCTATACCTTCCTAATCTCTGGCGGCGGCAACACAAACACCATTGTCATTGAACTCACCCACTCGGAGTTGGCCGATCTTGTTGGCTGCGGTCGGGTGGCGGCCACCAGGGCCCTTCAGGAACTCCAGGAGGAAGGCCTAATCCATGTGGGACGCGGCAGCATTTTCCTCCAGTCCAAGCAGGGGCTCTTCACAACCGCCTATCCTCAGTACGAAGAGGACGGTGGCAGTGAGGCATCCATAGGATAGAGGGAGATAGGCATGGCCCTTTCAAAGAGGCGTCTGGGAACCACATCCATCATCATCGCGCTGGCCCTTGTTGCCAGTGCTATGTTTTTCCCTGGATCATACCGCGCAGTCCAAGGGCGGATTGAGCATGCCTTCTTTAGGACAACTGAAACCCAGTTTGTGGCGGGCACCTACTTCCACATCTCCGCCACTGGCTTCAGGTCTCAGGCCGCTGTGGATGCAGCCTTTGCTGAGATTAACCGCCTTAACGAGCTTTGGGACGATGCCCTGCCGGGATCCGATGTCAACCGGTTGGAGCAACAGGCCGGCAGTGCCCCGGTCAGGGTGGCTCCCGAAACCATCATACTCTTCAAGGCGGCCAAGGGCCTGTCTGACGTCACGGGTGGAGCCTTTGATATTACCGTTGGGCCCCTTGTATCCCTCTGGAGATTTGACCACGAGGAAGACCACTCGGTCTGGGAGGACCATTCCCCGCCAGATCAGAATGGAATTGCTGATCTCTTAGCCAGCGGGGTGGTAGACTACCGCCAAGTAGTGATAGATGAAGAGGCCCGGACGGTCTTTTTGACCCAAGAAGGTATGTCCCTTGCAGTGGGTGGAATCGCCAAGGGGATGATGGTTGATGCCGCCATGGACATCCTTGAAGAGTTCGGCGTTGGCAGCGCCATTATCGATGCCGGCGGCGACATCGCCATCCTTGGCACAAAGCCAGACGCCGGGAGTTGGCGCCTTGGTATCCGCCACCCAAGGAACGACGGCATCCTGGGGGTAATCGAGTCCAACGGCGTGGCCATTGCCACCTCCGGTGACTACGAGCGCCACTTCTCTCACCAGGGCCAGCGCTATCACCACCTGCTGGATCCCGTCAGCGGCCAGCCCGCTGCTGAATTGGCCCAGGTGACTATATACATTGAAAGAGAGACTGCTTTGTCCTTCTGGCCGGAGGGATGGCCGACAGCCCTGGCTGATGCCCTGGCCACTGGGGCCTTTATCATGGGTCCGGATGGCGGCATGGAGCTGACCCAGTCCATTGCCGGTGTGGAAGCGGTCTTTGTGACCACCGACGGCGCGGTGTTTCTGTCGGAAGGCTTTGAAAACGGTACGGTACCCCTAACCCTTGAGGACCCCTCCGCCGTTGTTGGTGGTTGGTTAGGACGAGACACTGGGGATGATGACAACCAAGAGGAGGGTGGCCCATGAGAAAGGGCGATATCGTGATTACTGTATTTGTGCTCACCCTTATTTTGCCATTGTTCCTGGTCAGCCATGGTCCTTTCGCCGGCCTTGTCAGCGCCGAGAAGGTCTTTGTCATAGAGACCGACACCGATGCCATCCGGATTGAATCCGGTGTTGACCAACAGGTGACAGTGATGGGGGCCAACGGGCCGGCAGTGATCGAGGTCTCAGGCCATCGGGCCCGGATTGTGGAGTCTCTCTGTCCCCATGAAGCCTGGCACCAGGGCTGGATCTCGCGCCCCGGGGAGATCAAGGCCTGCCTGCCGAACCGGGTCATCCTCAAGATTGAGGGCTCAGACAACGGCCTGAACCTTGACGGAGTTACCCATTAGACTTCCACTACCGCTCTACCCCATTTCCAATCCTTTCTTCCCGCAGCGCGAAGCCCTCTAACTCGGTACTCCCTCAATATTGTCAGACTATTATCATTTATAGCAGGACATTTACCTTTAACTAAAGAATTACACATATACTCTGATAACTCCGATTGTTTATTCGAATATTTATCGTCTCCTGGATGACCCCGCAATTCGGCAAATGGGTATTCCACTTATGACCTGATAGGGAGGGATCTTCGTGAAGAGACTGTTGATTGGACTTCTGCTGATGAGTCTCGTATTTGGGATAACGGCATGTTCCACTGGTGAACCCGGTGGAACCAGCCAGGATGAACCAGAGGAACCCATCAAGATCGGCGTGATTGGGCCCATGACCGGCGATTGGGCCTATGAAGGCGGAGGGTTCCAGAACGCCGTAAATCTGATCATTGACATGGCAAACGAGGACGGAGGCGCAATGGGCCGTCAGTTCGAAGTGGTTGTGGGCGACACCAAGGGCAAGCCTAATGATGCCGCTCTCGCCGCCCAGAAGATGGTGGATCAGGGGGTTGTAGCTGTGGTCGGATCCTACGCTTCATCCTCGACTGAACCGGCGTCGGAGGTGCTGAATGAAGCGAACATCCTCCACGTGACACCATCATCCACTGCCAGCCACCTGACAGAAAAGGGTTTTACCCAGTTCTTCCGTACCTGCTTCCTGGACAACGCCCAGGGAGACTTCGCTGCCACTTTCATGATTGAGAGCCTGGGAGCAGAGAAAATCGCCTTGATCCACGATAACACCACCTACGCCAAGGGCCTCGCCGACTGGACCCAGCGGTACGTGGAGGAGCTTGGCGGAGAGGTGGTCTTCTTTGAAGCCATCACACCGGGCGCCAAGGACTTCAGCGCTGTCCTCGCCAAGGTCAAGCAGCGGCAACCTGACGCCATCTACTTCACCGGCTACTTCTCCGACGGCGGCCTTCTCCTGAAACAGGCTCGCGACCTGGGGATTGCCGCTGAGTTCGTGGCTGGGAACGCCTGCAACAACCCTGAATTCATCAAACTGGCCGGCAGCGCCGCCGAGGGAGCCTACGTTACCTCTGAGCCCCTACCCGTCGACCTGCTGTCTGAAGCCGCCGTAAACTTCGTTGCCAGGTACGAGGAGGCCTATGGTGAGAAGCCCGGCAGTATCTGGACGGTACTGGCCGCTGAGGCAGCCAAGGTTATCGTGGAGGCCGTCAAGGCCACGGAATCCACTGATACCGACACCCTGGCCCAGCACCTGCGCGACCTCGAAGGCTATGAAGGAATCACTGGACCCGTCTCCTTTGATGAAAAGGGTGACCGCCTCGGTACAATGCACAAGGCCTATACAGTCGTAGATGGGGAGTTCCAGATGGTGACCGCAAAGTAGCCAGGCATCTACCATTAGAGAAGGATTGGTGCGTGTTGGGTCCATCTCCTAACGCGCACCGTCCCCTCTGACTACCCACTCGCCCCAGTAAAGGAGGTCTCCATGGATGGAATTCCTGATTCAGCAGCTGATTAACGGACTCACTGTTGGCTCCATCTACGCCCTTGTCGCCCTCGGCTATACCATGGTCTATGGGGTCTTGCGTCTGATTAATTTTGCCCACGGTGAACTCTTCATGCTGGGAGCCTACATGGGGTTCACCCTCATTGTCTCCTTCGGCCTTAGCTCACTGATACCCAATATTCTCATAGCGATCATCGTAATGTTCATCCTGACCATGGGATTGGTGGCCGTAGCGGGAGTAGCCACAGAGCGCATCGCCTACAGGCCGTTGCGGGAAGTGGGCCGACTGCCTGCAGTGGTCTCTGCCCTGGGGGTATCGATATTTATCCAGAACGCGGTGATGCTGACCTACGGCACCAACTACCAGGTATTCCCGGAGGGCCTAATCCCCAGTGTGGGATGGACGGTCTTCGGGGCTCACATCACCTTGATGAGAGTGGTAGTTCTATTCGTATCCTTTGCATTGCTTGCGGCCCTTTACTGGTTTATTCAGCGAACAACGATCGGCACCGCCATCAGGGCCATTGCTGTAGACCACCGCACCGCCCGCCTGATGGGCATTGATGTCAATGCCATTATTGCCCTGGTCTTTGTAATTGGGCCTGCCCTTGGTGGGACCGCTGGCCTGTTGGTAGCCATGACCTACAACCAACTCAACTTCACCATGGGATGGCAGTACGGTCTCAAGGCCTTCACCGCAGCTATCCTCGGGGGAATCGGAAACATTCCTGGAGCCATGCTGGGCGGCATCCTTCTAGGGATTGTTGAAGCCCTCGCCGCCAGCTACATGGCGGCCGGGTGGCAGAACGCCATCTCGTTTCTGATCCTCATCCTCATTCTGACTGTTAGGCCCACAGGCATTCTAGGTGAAAGGGTAGCAGAGAAGCTATAGTAAGGAGGGAAAGCCTTGAGAATTGAGATCGGCAGCAGGGCGCAGAGACTCTGGCAGACCCACCCAGGCCTTGGCACCGCCATTAACGCGACCGCCGGGGCAATGGTCCTGTTGTTTCCGCTTTTTGCATCCAGATACTGGACAAGTGTGGCAAACTACTTCGGTCTTTATCTGCTACTGGGTTTGAGCCTCAACATCATTGTGGGATACGCCGGCCTCTTCCAGCTGGGGCACGCCGCTTTCTTTGCCGTTGGGGCCTACACCACGGCCATTCTCAACACCACCCTAGACATCCCGATCTTATGGCTGCTACCCGTAAGCGGGCTGGTCACCGCCGTGGTCGCCTATGTCTTCACACGGCCCGTCATTCACCTGCGCGGCGACTATCTCTGCATTGTAACCATTGGGGTTGGAGAGATAGTCCGCATCGCGCTCCTTCAGAACGTCTTTGGCCTTACCGGCGGCCCCAACGGGATCTTCGGTATTGATCGGCCCTCACTCTTTGGGTTCAGGATCTACCAGCAATCCCAATACTACTACCTGATCCTGCTCTTCGTCGTCCTGACCATCGTAGGGAGCTACCGGTTACAGCGGTCCCGGATTGGCCGCGCCTGGACCTGTATCAGGGAGGATGACATCGCTGCCGAAGCCATGGGTATCGACGTGACCTACTACAAGACACTGTCGTTTGTCCTTGGGGGCGCTGTGGCCGGCATGGTGGGTACCCTCTATGCCGGCTGGATAACCGTTATCTCCCCCTCCAGTTTCGACTTCTGGGAGTCGGTTGTAATGTTCTGTATCGTCATCCTGGGCGGCGCAGGGTCAGTCCCTGGAATCGTCCTGGGTACCGTGGGCATGGTTCTCCTGCCCGAGATATTCCGGCAACTTGCAGACTACCGCATGCTGGTCTTCGGAGCAGCAATGGTGGTCATGATGATCTTCCGCCCCCAGGGCCTACTCCCCAGCCAAACCTGGGGTCGGGCCCTACAGCGACCCGGTGATGATAGGGAGGTGCCAGCTGTTGCAGCTTCTGAGGATTGACGATGTTACCAAGACCTTTGGCGGGGTTGTGGCGGTGAAGGATGTCTCCTTCGGCGTTAACGAAGGCGAGATTGTCGGGCTGATCGGGGCCAACGGAGCCGGCAAGACCACCCTGTTTAACCTGATAACCGGGATCTACCGTCCTGACAAGGGCGCCATTCTCCTTGCCGGCGAAGGCCTAATCGGGCTCTCCCCCCACCAGATAACCGCCAGGGGTGTTGCCCGCACCTTTCAGACCATCCGGCTCTTTGGCAACCTCTCTGTCCTGGAGAATGCCATGGCAGGGCAACACTGCCGCACCAACGCAGGGGTACTTGGCTCTCTGCTGAGGTTACCTTCACAGCAACGCGAAGAAGAGAAGATCCTCACCGTCTCCCAGCAGTACCTCCAGCTGACCTCCCTATGGTCAAAACGGGACGAACTGGCCAACAATCTGGCCTACGGCGACCAGCGCCGACTGGAGATTGCCAGGGCCCTGGCGACGAAACCCAAGTTACTGGTGCTGGATGAACCAGCGGCAGGCCTCAATGACGTGGAGACGGCAGAATTGATGCAGCTGATAGCGACGATCCGTGATATGGGCATTACCGTCCTTCTCATAGAGCACGACATGAAAGTCGTAATGAAGATATCTGACCGTATCGTTGTTCTTGATAACGGCGCCAAGATTGCGGAGGGCACCCCAGAGCAGGTACAGGCAGATGACCGGGTCATCCAAGCCTACCTGGGTGGGGAGGATGTGATTGAGATATGAACTCGCTACTGAGTATTGACAACCTTTCGGTTCACTACGGCCAGGTGGAAGCCCTTAAGGGTATCTCTCTTGAGGTGAAGCAGGGGGAGATAGTCACAATCCTGGGAGCCAACGGGGCCGGTAAGTCTACCACCCTTAACGCCATCTCTGGTCTTGTGGCCGTCTCCGGGGGGAAGATTACCTTTGCACATAGAAACATTAATTCAGATGCTGCCCACAGCATCGTGGAGATGGGGATAGCCCAGGTGCCGGAGGGGCGCCAGGTCTTTGCCACCCTGACGGTGGAGGAAAACCTCAACCTCGGTGGTTACGTGCACCGCGGCAACACGATGACGGTGGCCAGTACCAGGCGTGAGGTGTTTGAACTCTTCCCGAGGCTGGCGGAACGGAAATACCAGTTGGCAGGAACCCTGTCTGGTGGTGAGCAGCAGATGCTGGCCATCGGCAGGGCCTTGATGGCTAAACCCAGGCTTCTACTCCTGGACGAACCGTCGCTGGGTCTTGCCCCCATGCTGGTGGGAACGATATTTAAGAAGATCCGGGCCATTAATGAGCAGGGCGTTACCGTGGTGCTGGTTGAGCAGAACGCAAACCTGGCCCTGCGCTTGGCGGATAGGGGGTATGTTCTGGAGACCGGCCGTGTGGTTCTATCCGGTGAAACCCAGGAACTCCTCACAAACCAACAGGTCCGCAAGGCCTATCTCGGTGGATAACCTGGCCCCACGGCCATTGATGCACCTGAACATCTGATAGACGTGTTTGGGCAGGAGACGCTTTCGATCAAAAGGGGCTGTGATTATGAAGAAGGCTGCTGATGTGGTTATTGTTGGCGGAGGCGTCATGGGCGCCAGCATCGCCCACTACCTTGCGCGGCAGGGACTCACGAACATCGTTGTCCTTGAGAGAGAGGAGATGCTTGGTACCGGTTCAACTGGGAAGAGCGCCGGGGGGATCCGCCTCCAGTTCTCCAGTGAGGTCAACATTCGCCTGTCAATGGAGAGCCTGGAAGTCTTCAAGAACTTTGAGAACGAGACCGGCGCCACCGCCGATTTCAAACAGCACGGGTACCTCTTTGTCAGTAACAATGACCAGGACCGTGAGGAGTTCGAGGCTAACGCCAGGGTTCAGCAGGGCCTGGGCGTTCCCGTCCAACTCCTGGACGCGGCGGGTATCAAGGATCTGTTGCCCCAGATTAACGCCGCTGACCTTATTGTCGGCACCTTCTGCCCCCTGGACGGCCATGCCGATCCCCACAGTGTTGTTTATGGTTTCGCGGCAGCGGCCCAGCGGCTGGGGGTTGAGATCTGTACTGGGGTTGAGGCCACTGGCATCAAAATGAGTGGCGATGGCATAGAGGCCGTCGAAACCAGCAAGGGCACCATTGACACTGAATGCGTTGTCAACGCCGCCGGGCCCTATTCCGCCGTGATCGCCGAGATGGTAGGGCTTGACCTCCCGGTCAAACCCTACCGCAGGCAGGTCCTTGTCAGCGGCCCCTTTGACTATGGGCTACTACCCCCGGACATGCCAATGGTGATTGACTTTCCCACCTCTTCATATGCCCGGCGCGACCTGGACGCCGTTCTGATGGGTATGTCCGACCACAAGGAGCCAAGCAGCTTCAGTACCCAGGTTGACCAGGGTTTTTTGATGGATATCGCTGAGACGGTGATGCGCCGCATACCCGTGTTAGAGCAGGCCACAATGGCCACGGCCTGGGCTGGCCTCTACGCCGTATCCCCTGACGATAACGCCATCCTGGGCCAGTGCGATGTCCCCGGTTTCTACCTGGTGAACGGCTTCAGCGGCCACGGGTTTCAGCACGCCCCCGCCGTGGGCAAGGCCATTGCCCAGTTGATAATCGATGGCAAGAGTGACCTGGATATCAGCACCCTCAGTATCAGCCGTTTCAAGGAAGGCAGGACCATCGAGGAAGGAAGGGTTGTGTAACAATGCTTGTCTTGAGTAAATCTGATGTCAAGAAAGCCGTCACCATGGAGCAGGCGATAGCGGCCATGGAAACCGCCTTTGCCGCCTACTCGCGGGGTGAGGCGATTGTGCCAGTGCGAACCCAACTGGATGTGCCTCGCCATGAGGGCACCGCGCTTTTCATGCCAGGCTATCTGGCGGCTGGCGACTCTGAAGGGTTAGCGATTAAGATTGTTTCGGTCTACTCCAGGAACCAGCAGAAGGGGATGCCGACGATCTTTGGGGTTGTGGTCACGAACGATCCCACCACCGGGAGGCCCAAGGCGCTGCTGGAGGCCGGCTACCTTACGGCCCTCAGAACTGGAGCCGCCGGGGGCGCTGCCGCCAGGCACCTGGCGCGAGAGGATGCCTCAATCCTGGCTGTAATCGGCGCCGGAACCCAGGCCCGTACCCAGGTTGCCGCTGTCCGCGCTGTCCGGCCAATCCAGGAAATCCGGCTCTTCGACATCAATCAGGACAGCGCCAGGGCCTTTGCCCAAGAGCTTGCCGGGGACCAAGGCGCCACCGTTACCCTTCGGGTGACAGCAAGCCCTGAGGAGGCCGTGAGGGGCGGGGATGTCATTGTCACCGCCACCACCGCCAGAGAACCAGTGATCAATGGTGAGTGGCTTTCCCCCGGCACGCATATTACCGCTGTTGGGGCCTTTACGCCGGAGATGCGAGAGATTGACGTAAACGCCCTGCAACGAGCCAACAAGATCGTTGTCGACAGCCGTGAGGCCGCAATGGAAGAGGCCGGCGACCTGATCATCCCCATTGAGGAGGGCCTCCTCTCTGTTAACGACATCTACGGAGAGCTTGGCGAGATTACCGGGGGCACCAAGCCTGGTCGCGAGAACCCCGATGAGATCACGATCTTTAAGTCCGTTGGACTGGCGGTTCAGGATGTAGCCATCGCCGATCTCATCACAACCCAGGCCCTGAAGCTCGGCCTGGGGACGGAGGTATCATTGGAGTAGCCCGCTGGAATAGTCCTTTTAAGATAGCCCCAGTAGGATAGCTGCTATAGAATAGCCCCGGCGGTCTAAGCCGGGGTTTGCATAGGGAGACGCCCTAGAGTAACAATAACAGCTAGAGGAGGTGTTCGAACTATGCCGCTAACTTCCGATGACCACGAAAGGGATGCCGGAACCCTCGGCCGTCAGCTGAGCCGGGTCTTTAGCTCAGAGTTCCCTGATGTGATCACCTTTGCCCCCGATAACGGCTTTGGCCTGCCCAGGATTGACGTCTATGAGACCCAGCATGAGGTAATCGTCAACTGTGACCTTCCAGGGCTGCACAGGAGAGAGGACGTTGATGTCGGCGTTGACAACAATACCCTGACAATCAGCGGAACTGTAGAGCGGGCGCGCCGAGACCAGCAGGAGCAGATGTTTAAAGAGGAGCGCTTCACCGGCCACTTCCGGCGTTCGCTCCCGCTGCCTGCCAGGGTGGCGCCGGACTCCCTCACCACCAGCTACGAAAGGGGGATCCTCACGGTTCGTCTCCGCAAACAGTAGCCGCGAGACTTTAAGGCCCCTGACATGACCTGCCCCGACCTGGCCTGGCCTGACCTGGTCTGGCCTACTTAATCCCTTCCCAGTGTCGGCGCAGGCCTTCGCCCAGCATATTGAAGCCCAGGATGGTGATAAAGAAGGCAACAGCGGGTACCATGGGCACCCAGCTCCTCCGGAACAGGTACATCCAGCTCTGCGACAGCATGGTCCCCCACTCCGGATGCTTCGTCGCCACAAAGAGCTCATCCCGGTAGTTCTGGAAGACGCTGGTTCCACCCACAAAGGCGTTGAAGATGGCTAACTGCCCCATAATCAGCAGGGCCCGCGCCATCTCCACAACGAAGCTTGTGGCCATTGTCGGCAACAGGTGAGGCAGCAGGTGCCGGAAGAGGAGCTCCCAGCGGCTGCATCCCATGGCAACTGCGGCCTCAACGAAGGGACGCGCCAGGAGGCCCTCAACTCGCCGGTTGATTAGGTCCGCAATCCGCGGCCATTCCAGCATGCTCAGCACACCAACAAACCACACTATCGAGGTTGTCATGCCATGGTTCCAGGGTTTTACGGTAACCAGGACGATGACGGCGACAATCAGCGCCGGCAGTCCAGAGCTGGTCTGAACCATGAGGTCAAGGGCGTCCCTGAACCATTCCGGCGCGAAGGAGGCCACCATTCCCGTGACAAAGCCCAAGATGAGGCGGATGGCCGCTATAGCCATGGCGAGGCCAAGGGTCAGTCGCGCGCCGTGAATGACACGACTTAAGAGGTCTCGACCCAGCGCATCGGAGCCCAGGGGAAAGTCGGCGCTGGGACTGAAGGGAGGCCAACTGAACCCACCGTTGGGGTTGGGCTTGATCTGCTGAACCTCCAGCGGGTCTGCCAGGGGCAGAAAATCGGCCAGCGCCGCCACCAGGATGATGGTGGCCACAAGCAGGAGCCCGTAGAACATGAAGCTATTCTCTTTTCGAAGGCGTGCAAACATTGATAAGTAGTTCATTGGTTGCCATCTCCTACTCGACACACCATCTTGGGACCTGGGGCTAGAAGGCACGCTCTATCTCCTGCCTGCGCGGGTCCAGTTTCACCTGAAGCCAGCTGCTCAAGACCTTCAGGGCAAAGAAGGTCGCGGTAAACAACAGGGCTATCCCGGCCACAAGGTGAGCCTCAAACCCGTACCGAACAACCTGCATAAACCGGAGGGCGATCCCGGGGTACTGGTACAGGTACTCAACGACAATCAGGTTAGCAACAAGCAAGGTGAAGGCCCCAGGGATGGCATCGAGAACGTCAACAGCCACATTCTTCATTACGTGCTTGAGAATAACCCTGTTGAAGGTCAGCCCCTTGCTGTGGGCGGTCCTGACATAGTCTTCAATGGAGGCGCGGTCAAAACTACCAGTGGTCACCCGGGCAATGTAGGCCAGGGGATAAAACGACACCGCCAATAGCGGTATGATGTAGTCCAGGGGGACCGTATTCCCGGTCAGTGGCCACATCAGATGGCCCACATTCCAGTGGGTCCACTGGAAGAACCTGAGGAGCGCCACCTGAAACACCGCCAGGAACAGAAACTCGGGAACAGACAGGCCAATGGTTGTCAGGAGGAAATAACGGTTGCGCGCCGCGCTGTTCTCCCGTGTCTCTCCGTAGTCGCAGGCCTGGCAGGTCTCAACTGAATCCCGTGACCTCAGGAACCTGCTCCCCGTGTATCCCAGCGCCACCCCGGCCACAATGCTGAAGAGCAACCCCCCCACCATCAGAATGAACGAGGCAGGCGCCTCCTCCATCAGAACCTGGGATACCAGTTTCCCCATCTCATGACTGTAGCCCAGGGTACCTGTGATGAGCATCTGCAGGTAGTGCAGAACCGAACTGAAATAGCGCTGCGGGTTGTAGTTGGCCCCATCTACGGGATGGTAGTGGATAAGGGCCCCCAGGTGCGTCACCAGCACAATGGCCAACAACAGCAGCAGGGCAAATAGCAGTCTCCGCCCGTATCGCGCCACTTGATGGGAAACTTTGTCTGATAGTAAAACCGTTCTCATCTACCCCTCCCACTTCCGCCTCAGGCCTTCACCAAGAAGATTAAATCCAAGGATGGTGACGAAGAAGGCCACAGCGACATAGAGAAACAGGTGCGGGTGAGACCAGACGGCCTCAACGGACTTCATCAGCATAGTGCCCCACTCCGGCTGGTAGGTGACAATGTAGGGCCGGTCGCTAGAGTTGGAGAACATCTGATAGCCGCCAGCCACAATGCCAAACAGGGCCAGCTGTCCCAGCATGATCAGGGACTGGGCCGCCTCAAGAACAAGCCCTATAATAATCGTTGTCGTCAAGTGTGGGGCAATGTGCTTCACCAGTATCCTCCACCGGTTGGCGCCAGCGGCCACAGCTGCTTCAATGAAGGGTCGGCCCAGAAGGGTCTCAATCCGGCGCCTGATGAGGTCAGCGGTCCGGCCCCAACCCGTCAACCCCAGGATCAGGGCAAACCAGAAAGCTGATTCCACCTGATCTCCAGTGGCCCAGGGTCTGATGACCCAGAGGAATATCGTGGCAAAGAGAAGCGCCGGGATCCCAGTGGAAACCTTGGTGAAATCCTTAATGCGGCCGGCAACCCAGGCGGGCAAGAAGGCGGCCATCCCCCCAAGGACAACACCCAAAACCATCCTGGCCAGGGCCACGCTGAGGGCAATGGGCAGCGTCAGTCTTGCCCCATAGATCAGGCGGCTGAGGACATCCCGCCCCATGTAGTCGGACCCAAGGATGAACCCGTTCCCTGGCTTGAAGGGAGGGACAGCCACCATGCCGTCCTCCCTGATGAGCAACCTGTGCCACTGCAGTGGCGGACGCAACGGGAGATGGTCGGCAAACACCACAACGATAAATATGGACGCCAAGATCAGGCCGCCCGTCAGGGCGTAGCCGTTGACCTTCCTGAGGGGCATCATACCGCTCCCCCCCGAACCTGAACCTCTCGGCGCCTGGGGTCAAGCCAGCCCTGCATCGCGCTGGTCACTCCATCCAGCAGCAAGTAGGTGACCGTCACTACAAGGGCAACGGCGGTAACATAGTCAAGGCTGAACCTGTGGGCGTGATGAATGAACCTCCCGACAACACCAGGATACCCATAAAGGTGTTCAATCACCATCATGCTGGCGATCAACAAACCGAAAACCCCTGGTACGGCGTCGAGGATGTCGACAAACACATTCTTCAAGGCGTGACCGCTAACAATCCTGAAGGGCCTTACCCCCTTGCTCTTGGCGGTGCGGATGTAGTCCTGGGGGCCAACTGAGTCAAAGAACCCAGTGCTGATCCGGGCCACGTAGGCGACGGCAACAATGCTGATGGAGATAAGCGGAATCAGGTGATCACCGAGCTTGACGTTGCCCAGCACAGGGTAGTAGAGGTGGCCAAAGTCTATCCCCCAGTTGGAGTAGGCCTTGACCAGGAATACGCGCAAGAGGGCCAGGAGCACAAACTCAGGGGCCGATACGGTGACAGTGGTCAGGGCCATGTAGATAGGGCCCACCCCACGCAGGTGTCCAAGGAAGACACTGCCAATAAAGCCCAGAGCAAGGCCGAGGGTGATGCTGATGAGCATGGCAAGACCAACAATTGTGTATGTAGTTGGAAGGTACTTGATGAAGTCCCTTGTGATCAAGCGACCCTCAACAGTCTTGCCCAGGGTTCCATCGGCCAGCATGGAGAAATAGGACTTCAGACGTTCAGGGTAGAGACTAATATTCAGCTCGACGTGGCGCTCCTGGAACATCTCCAGGTTGTACATGTAAGCCCGCGGCGGGCTGGCAAGCATGTCCTCGGAGAAGAAGACGATGGGCAGATTTGCAATTAGTATGACCGTAAGCACTAGCAACATGGCTGTTGTAATCCTGTGAGCGACTGTTGAAACCCTTGTCACAACTCTTTTCCCTCCAGTATGGCGGGGACTGCCGCTTCCCATTAGACTTCACCTTAGACTTCACCAGCTAGAGGATGTCTCCCTCTCACCAGCCCGCGGCAAGTCAGGGCTACTTACTGGCAACGTTGACATTATCCAGAAGGATAAAGGGCGCCTCAAGGGAGCCGAATCGACGGGTCTCGGCGGATATCCCACCCAGGTCGTCGCGAAGCAGGTCGTAGACATTGCCCATAATCGAGGCATCCTTTACCCGGCCCGTGATTTCGCCCCTCTCGATCTTGAAGGCCATGGCTACAGGGTTGGAGAAGGCGCCCGCGATGGTATTACTGTTGCCGACACCAATAAGTTCCTCCACATAGAGGCCTTCTTCAATATCGGCGATAAGGTCCTGGAAGCTCCCCTGCTGGGCGGGGCGGAAAATGACATTGCTCGGCGCAACCCGCGGGGGATAGCCTGGGTGCCTGTGGCCATGACCGGTGGGCTCCACCCCAGCCTCGGCGGCGGCGCGAAGGTCATAGAGGAAGGTCTTCAGCATACCATCTTCAATAATCGGCGTAGTCCTCAGGGGAACCCCCTCGGAATCATGGCTGCTGCTTGATGGCCACATGTCCAGGGTTCCATCCTCCACTATGGATATTCGCGGGTCTAGCACTCTTTCCCCGAGGCGATCAGCCAGAGGTGAGACGCCGCGGTTAAGGTTATTACCGTCAACCCCCATGAAGATTGTCATCAGGAGCACCTGGGCCAGGCGCGGATTCAGGACAACGGGCATCTGGCCTGACTTGATTGATGTGTTCCTTTCGGCCCAGCGGAAGGTCTGAAGTAGGTTCTGGGCTATCGTGTCCAGGTCGCCGCCGAGCCTGCAGGCAGAATAGAAACTGTAGACAGAGGCGACGTCATTCTCCCTGACCCTGTCGGCGCTGAGAAAGACGGTGACAGGGGTGGTCTCCCGGGCGACCCGGCAGCCGCTGCTATTGAGCAGCGCCGTCGCTTCGATCCGGGAAGACAGGTTGCCATCGACAACCACATCAGGGTTGGCCGCGCCGACGATGCCCAGGAGGGCTTCACCCCTGCTCACCAGGGCCTGCTGCGTCAGGGATGCCGTCTCGTCGGCAAAGGTGTTGGGGTCTGGTCCGTCCGAGGGCCCCGGGAAGTCAAAGTCCGCCGGTTGACCCTTGTCCGCGGCCTCTAGCGCCCGCTCAACGGCATCGGCGGGGTCGGAGGTGTCTGTTGTGGTGTAAAATCCTAGTCTTCCATTGTTGATGACCCGGAGGGATACATTGACCCGTTGGGCCGCGTCAACGGCCCTGACCCGTCCGGCGGTGAAGTTGATGTTGGATGAGTCGGAACTGACGACATGAACCTCGGCCTGGGCCGTCCGGCCCACTGCCGCCTCCAGAAACCTCGCCGCCAGGTCCTCTGTTGCCATTAATCTTCTGCTACTCATAGTCAATTGGCCCCCTTCCTACGAGCGTCCGCCAATGAGTACGTCCTGGACCCGCACATGAGGAGCCCCCATACCCACCGGCAGCATCATCTCCTGGCCCTTGCCACAGCTGCTGCCGCCGGCCAGCCAGGTGAAGTCGTCGGCAATGGCGTCGATATTGGCGAGGGTAGTGAAGAGGTTGCCGCCGAAGTTGACGTCCTTCACCAGCTCCGCAACCTCGCCGTTACGGATCATATACGAACCACCCGAGGCGAAGGAGAAGTTCTCAAGGAAGGTCTGGCCGCCGCCCCCGATCTTAGCGTAGATGCCCAGCTCAATGTCGCTGATCATGTCGTCAAATCTATGAGGGCCAGGCTTAATGCAGGTGTTTGTCATCCGCACGATAGGTGGATAGCGGTAGAAGGTCGCCCTGGCGTTACCTGTGGGCTTCTCCTCCATCTTGCCAGCGGTTTCGCGACTGTGGAGGCGGCCAACAAGGGTGCCTTCGCGCACAAGGTGAGTCTCGGCGGTGGGGACCCCTTCGTCGTCGTACTTGAGAGTGCCGCGGAGGCCGGCCGTCGACCCTCCGCCGTCGGTAATATTCAGGAAGCCCTCACCGAAGCGCCGGCCAAGGGTCATCATCTTCTGGGCCTCGGGGTTATCGGCAAGGAAGTCCGACTCCGACAGGTGGCCAAAGGCCTCGTGAACGAAGAGCCCTGCCATCCGGGGCGACAGGATCACGGGATACCTCCCACCCTTGATGGTCTCTGATGTCAGCAGTTCCTTGGCGCGGGCGGACACCTCAAGGGCGATGTCGTCGCGCCCTTCAGCCAGGCCGTAGTCGAAACCACAGGCGATGCTGTCGGAAGCGCGTTCCACCGCTGCGCCGTCCCGGGCAATGGCGGTCAGACCAAGAACAGCGTAGGGACGCTCCTGGAAGACGAAGGCTCCCTCGGAGTTGGCGTAGTAGACGTCGGAATAACGGTCGCGGAAGCTGACCATGGCGTCCTGGATGGCGGGCTGCGAGCGGATTGTGTTGCTGTACCCCTTGACGAGCTCTTGCTTGGCGGCCAAGTCCACCTGACGAAAGTCTCTGGTGATGCCGACCCTTACCACATCCACCACCGGCTCCGCTTCAGCAAGCCGCACATTGCCTTCGGGGGCCGCCAGGGCGCATGCATAGGCCTCTGATACCCGGTCTTCAAGGCCTGCCAGGTTGTTGAAGCTGGACATCCCCCAGCTTCCCCCCACCAGAGCGCGGACAATACCGCCAACATCGCGGCCTGTCAGGTAGTCTTCCAGCTTGTCACCGCGGTAGGCAACGCTGGTGGTCTCAATGAACTCCAGTCGAATGTCGGTGAAATCAGCCTTGCTTCCCTTGATGGCCAGGGTGATACGGTCTCTCAAATTCGAATCCAAAACGAAAACCCCTCCCTTCTCCAGGGCGAACCTGGCCGCCCTGGCTCACCCTAGATAGTTCAGTGGTGGGGAGGGATTATCCTGCCTCAGCCCAGGCGCCTCAACCGCAAGCGGTCAGCCTGCCTGCGAAAGGCCCATCTCACCAGGTGCTGTTCATATCCTGAGAAAGGCGCCCAGAAACCCTTCTGCCCTGCCCGCTGGAGGAAGAGGCGTCACTGCCGCCGCTTTCGCCCTTTTCAGGGCCAATGGGACAGTGGGAGAGCGGTATGGCGCCATCAAAGAGGCCGGGATCCCCCAGGTGGGCGACTAACGCCGCCCCCAGGGCCCCGTAGGCCGAGTGGGACAGAAAATTGGTTAGCACGGTCTTCGGTGAAATCGGATTTATGGTAGTGGCACCAGCAGTGCCTAACACTCCATACATCGTGGTCCACATCGCCTCACCGGTTAGCGCCCCCTTAATGATGGCGTGCTTCTTGCCGGTAATGGATAGAAGATAGGTCATGCCAACCCCTGCCAATCCCGCGATCAAGGCGTCGGCGATCCAGCCAACCGCCTTTCCCCCCGGCTCAGCGACCTTATGGGCAGGGACCAACATACCAGCAGCCCTGGTGGGGCCGCCCAGCTCAGATAGGTTGAGCAGATTGGAAATCTCATCGATGCTCAGCTTGGCCAGGTTACCCCCCAGACCTGCCACAGCCCCTAGAAGAATTCTATCCGATATCTTCACCGATCGTCCTCCTTGATGTGACCCTGCATTAGTATGCCGCATGCAGTCAGTAAACAGCATGCAGTCAATGTGCAATGTACCGTCATGTGCAATGTACCGTCATGTGCAATGTACCGTCATGTGCAATGTACAGTCATGTGCAATGTACCGTCATGTGCAATGTACCGTCAATATGCAATGTGCGGCTCATTGGATGCGGCCCTTTTAGTGTATCCCAAATGTAAAGGGCTTCTCCTAATACCTGTAAAGCTCTCGTAGTAAATTCTGCATCTTCTGGGGTTTGATACGGCCTGACACCGCGAGAGGGGTATCAAAGAGGGGTGCCAGCGGTTCTCAAAACCTACCTAGTGTCGAAACATGGCGAGAAGTCATGGAGGTACCCTTTCACTGAAACGAGACGTATCTACATATCAAGATATCTACATATGCTTGGGGCAGACCATATCAATACATTTAGATATCTACATACGCTTGGAGTACCATATCAATACATTTAGATATCTACATATGTAGATGCCTTGTGCCGTTGAAAAAGAAGGTACCCCTCTCTCGACGACGAATTCCGACACAAAGAAGCCGTAGCTGACCACCAGACAGGCCACAACAAGCGGCCTATCACAAATCGGGAGGTGCGTGTGATGACCAGAAAACCCTATGACCTCTCTCTCTGCCGCCAACAGTTCCCCGCCCTGGACCTTAAGGTCAATGGCCACAAGGCGATATTCTTCGATGGGCCCGGCGGAACCCAGGTTCCTCGCCGTGTCGTGGAGCGGATGGAGAAGTACCTGTTCTTCGAGAACGCCAACCTTCACGGCCCCTTCCTCACAAGTCTGGCAACCGACAAGGCGTTGGACGCAGGACGAGAGGCCATGGCCGACATGCTTGGCTGCAGACCAGAAGAGATTGCCTTTGGGCAGAACATGACGACCCTTAACTTCTCCCTCTCACGCGCCCTAGCGAAGCAGTTGAAGCCAGGGGACGAAATCGTAATAACTGATCTCGATCACGAAGGCAACCGCGGGCCCTGGCTGGCCCTTGAGGATCTTGGTTTCACGGTGCAGTCAGCCCTTGTTGACCCCGAGACCCTGACCCTTGACATGGATGACCTGAGGTCAAAGATAACCCAGAAGACCAGGATTGTCGCCGTCAGCGGCGCCTCCAACGCCACTGGCACAATCAGCGATGTTAAGCACATTGCCGGCTGGGCCCGGGAGGTTGGGGCATACTGTATCGTCGACGGGGTCCACCTTGTTCCCCATAGGGCTGTAGACCTTAAGGACCTGGGCTGTGACTTCCTCCTCTGTTCCGCCTACAAGTTCTTTGGGCCCCATGTTGGCGTCCTGTACGGACGCTACGAGGCCTTTGAAAAACTCGACACATTTAAGCTCATACCCCAGAGCGACGAGGTTCCCTGGCGAATGGAGACGGGGACCCTCAACTTCGAGGGGATTGCCGGCTTGGTCGAGGCGGTGGAGTTCATCGCTGACATCGGGCGCAGTTGGCACAAGGCAAAGGGAGATCAGCGGCAGGCAGAGGGAGATTGGCCACAGACGGAGGGACCTGGGCGACAGGCGGAAGGGAATCGGCGCAGGGCAATCCTTGCTGGGATGGAGGCCATTGACGAACACGAACAGGCACTAGCAGCCCGCCTTCTGGAAGGCCTCAGGGATATCGACGGGCTCAAGGCCTATGGGCCACCCACTGGCCATCCCCGCACACCGACCATTTCCTTTACCCTGGAGGGCCGGACCGCTGGCAGCATTGCCCAGTCCCTCGCAGAGCGAGGTATCTTTGCCTGGGCTGGCGACTTCTATGCCACCACCCTGGTACAAAAACTCGGGCTGAATAGAACTGGCGGACTACTGCGAATGGGACTGGCGCCCTATAACACTGCAGAGGAAGTAGCCCGGGTTGTAGAAGTCATGCGCGAGATTGCTGAAGAGTGCTAAGCCGCTAGCAAGGCCCTCGGGAGGGGGGGCTAACTGGAGGGGGCGGTGAGCTTCACTATCGTGATCTCCGGCCTGGCGAAGAAGCGCATCGGCAGTCTCACCGTGCCCACACCACGGGTGACAATGACGGTGGTGTCATCTGTTTCAGTGACACCACCCCTGTATTTCTGTCCGTACCTCGACGACGTAAAGGGGGCCCAGAGCCCGAAGACGGTGATCTGGCCCCCGTGGGTATGACCCGCCAGCACCAGGTCAATCCCGGCCAGGTCCACCCTTTCGGCCAGATCAGGATTGTGGGTAAGCAGGATCACATAGTAATTGTCAGTGGCTCCATCGGTACTGAGGCCGCCGCCCCGCTTGTTGGCGCCAATGCGGCGGTTGGCGTCACATTCAAAGATTGGCGCGAGGTCCGGCGAACCCTCGTTTACATCAGCGACGCCGCCAAGGCGGATGCGCCCCACCTTACCGCCCCCGTCACCGCCACCGCCACTGCCGCCGCAACTGTCGCTGTCGCTATCACCGCCGCCGCAGCCAGCGGCCCGGGAGGGGGAAGAACAGTCAACCCACACCGCCTCATTCTCCAAGACCTTGATGCCGGCCAGGTCCATTCCCGCCTGGATCTGGCCAGGGCCCAGCCAGTAGTCATGGTTACCCAGGACGCCAAAAGCCCCCTTGGCGGCCCTCAGACTGCTCAACTCAGTAAAGAGGGGCTCGATATACCTGCTGTTTCGAAAGGAGTAATCTCCACCAAGGAGAATGATATCAGGCGACAACCCATTGACCCTCTCCACCAAGCGCCTTACCCTTTGCCGTGTGAAGAAAGGCCCGTAGTGGATATCCGCCACAAGGGCTATGGTCAAGCCGTCGCAGGCGTCAGGCACCTGGCTGCTGACAATCTCGTGTTTGCGAACATCCAAGAGAAAGGGCTCAAGCAGAGCATAGAGAAGAGACAGGGCAGTAAGGATCCCTAGGGCGGCAATGGTAATAAGAGGGTTCACTTGCCTATCATTCCTCCCGATCCCCTCCATGTGGGGGGGTTAGACTGCTGACGCAGACTCACGCCAGCTCTATTAACTGATACTCCAGTCCAAGCCTATTTAGGACCTGAACCTCCCGGTCATGACAGGTGAAGAGGATGACCTGTTGCTCTCTGGCCATCTCACCAACTGCCGCCAGGCAACTCTCAAGCCGCCCCTCATCACACTGGACGAAACTGTCATCCAAAAAGACGGGAAAGTCGGAATGACCGACAACAAGCCTGGCAATAGCCAAGCGCAGGGCGATGTAAACCTGATCGATGGTACCCCCGCTCAGGCCCTCCAGCGGCACCAGGCCGCCAGACTCAGGGTCCTCCACCATTACATCAAGGTCCTCAGTAATCTTCACATCCCCATATTTCCCACCAGTGAAGCCCTTTACTAACTCCCCGACCTCAACATTAAGCCTGGGCGCGAAGTCTCGATGGATATCCGCAGCAACCTCGTCAATCACTTCTGCCGCCAGGGCCAGGGCAGCGCGGGTTATCTCCAGGTGCTCCTTGCGCTGACGGGCCAGGGCAAGCTCCTCCTCTATTTCGGCCATTAGGCGCAGGCCCTCCAACGACTCTAACTGGCCGTCAACCCGGGCCTTCTCCTCTGCCAGACGCCGCTCCCGCTCCACCGCCAGCTTCAATCTGTCATCTGCCTCCTGGGTCTCTCCCTCTCCGGCGTTTAACGGCTCTTCACCCTCAAACCGGGTTCGAAGGCGGGACACCCGTGCTGTCAAGTCATCGTAGGACAACTCGTTAAGGACCTGTGAGAGCAGGGCCTTCACTGAGGCCCCTTCGGCGGTGAGCCGATCGTACTTGGCCCTGGCCTCGCAGCCCCGCCGAAAGCCCGCGATGACCTCCTCAAGGTGAGCGTCACCCAGGTTTGCTTCGGTCGCTTCGGACTCTCCGGCCTCTCCCACCCGCTCGTATCGCCCTGGGATAAGGTCTCCCGCAGCGGTGAGAATCTCAAGGCGCTGCTGGTTGAGGCGATTGATCTCCTTATCAATGGCGTCGAGCCGCGCCTCTTCATCTACTAGCCGCTCCCTGGCTTCGTCAAGCCTCCGGCTGGAATGACGCCAGCTCCGGTAGGCGGCTTGTATCTCCTCAAGAACCACCCCCAGGTTGGGTGGTATTTCAGGGCCGTCTTCATCCCAACAGACCTCTGTCTCGCGCTCAACCGTCGCAATGGCAGAGGCCACAAACTGGCGCGCCCGGTCATACTGCTGAACTGCCATGGCGATGCGCTGGCGGCACCTGTCGTAGGCCTCACGGCGGTCTCGCTGGGTGGCATCGTCCTGCTGGTGGTCGCTTGCCCATTGGCGGAGGCCAACCATGTCCTCCACACCGGCAAGATTAAGGAACCGCCCTAACTCGGCTGTCACCTGCTTCATCTCTTGAAGGCGCTCGGACTCCTGATCCTGGAGTCCCTGGACACGCCGGCGTAGGACCCGCGACCGGCTCGCCCCGCCAAACCCTATGGCCCCGGACACCAGGGCGACAATCAGGCCGCTGACCATCAGGGTATAGGCCATCCAGCCGCCAGCAGCCATGCCCCCGGTTAGCCTCAGGACACCTACCAGGAAACCCTTTGAAACGAAGCCCCAGAGGTGGTCGGCAACCCCTGCTCCCGCCATTAACAGGCCGACGACAAGGCTAAGTTTGGCCGCCCTCTGGCTCCCTTCAACTCCTGCCGCATCAGCCCCTAGATCCTCCAGGCGCCCTGCCTGGCTCCCCGCTTCAAGGGATGTCAGCCGTTGATGCAGGCTCTCCGCCCTTCCCATGGCACCAGCGGAGGTGAACTCCTGCCACCGTCGCGCCCTCCTAGGGTCGCCATCGGTATCCAGGGCCACTGCCAGCCGGGCTTCATCGGCTCGCAACTCCTCGTACTGGTTGACTGCGGCAGTCAAGCGATCCCTCTGTACGTCAAGGCTCTCGACGTCATCGGCGGCAAGGCTGCTGTAGACCGACTCACTGACCCGCTGGTTGAGGGTCTCCTCCTCCTGCCTCAGGGCGGCGATCTTGGCCTCGAGCTGGGGTCGGGATTCCTTCAGTTGGGCGACCCGGGCCCCAAGATTCTCCAGCTGATCCCGGCTTTCAATAGGGAAATCGGAGTAATCCTTGACCTCATCAATCTGGTCTTGAAGCCCCTGGAGCCGGTCCCTGTACTCAGCCGCCCGGCGGAGACGGCTCTCAAGGGAAGCCCACTTACACCTATCCAGCTCCATCTGAGCGGCCTGAAGGGAGTCCTGCGCCAGGGCCAATTCCTCATCAAGTTGGGCCGACTGCCGCTGCAGCTCCCGGGCCTGGGCGAGGGCTTCCTCAACCTCAGCGAGTTCTTCCTCCAGGGCCGCTACCTCAGCCGCCGCCTGCCCGTAGGTGGTTCCTTCGGCCCTCTCCCTGACGCCAATACCGGCGTAATGTTCCCTCAGAACCTTCAGGGCTGCATCCACTGAGACATCCTCACTGCCCGAACCCGATAGATTGGCGAGCTTCGTCTTTACCTCGTCCACCAACTCATCACCGCTCTTAGCGCCCATTTGAGCAATGCTGACGGTATTCCGGTAGGCTACCTTGTTAAGCCCCAGGTGACGGTGGGCGAAGTCATACTCCCGGGTCCGGTCCTGATTAAACTCGGCTGTTATCTCCTTACCAGTCCTGTCATCGTATATCTCTGTGGTGTCAGTGTTTAGGTCAAAGCTCCGCTCAACCCTGTACTCCCTGCCCTCGTGCTCATAGACCAGGTGTCCACCGTAGGGCCCGCCCCCCCAGGGCCTGAACCTGTCCTGCTCCGGTTCTGGCAGGCGGACGCTCCTGCCAGGCTTCTTGAACCCAAAAAGCATACCGTCGATAAACCGATGGAGGGTAGACTTTCCCGCCTCGTTGTCACCACGGAAAACAGTAAGGCCCCCTTCCAGCTCGAAGGTGGCTCCGGACCGCTGGCCGCTGAACCTGCCAAAACCCCTGAGATGAAGCTTCTTCAGTCTCATAGCCCCACCTCCACCTTCTGACGAGTAAGGGCGTCGAGGCCCAAATAGAGGGCCCGTTCTGCCGCTTCCCTTTCGCCGGAGCCCTCTGGCGCCCTGGCTATCCTGCCCTCCATCGCCTCGATGAAGAGCCGCACCGCCTTGTTGCCCTGCTCCTTCAGGCTGTCCAGGTCGTAGGACGGCAGGGTCTTGTCCTCAATCTCAACATGGAAGAAACCCTCCGACACCTCGGCCCTGAGAGCCGCTACATCGATGGGGGTCTCGGGATCTCTCAGGCCAGTTAGGCGAAGAGTGAAGATGTCGTCGGGACTGCCGGAGTGCGCGGCAGCAACCTTTACCCTTTCCGCCAGGTCTGTCTGCTCAATAACGGCGGGAACCTTCAGGTCAACCCGTCGAAGACTGCGAGTGGCGATGGGTATGAACTGGTAGTCCAGGTCCACTGTGGCCCCACTCCCCTCAATGAAGCCAATGACAACGCCGTGCTCACCTTCATCACCGAAATCAAGGGGTTCGGGACTGCCGGAGTAAACAGCCAACGCGCCATTGGTCAGACGCCGCGCGCTGTGGCGATGAAAGTGGCCCAAGGCCAGGTAGTGGGCGCCGCAGGACTCCATGTCCTCCTCAGGAAGCGGCAGGTAGGGGGTACCCCCTCCCAGGTTCAGGGTGTCTCCATGAACCATTACAATGTGGGCTTCCATGTGGTCGTTCTGGTCATTATAGCCGTTCTGGCCGTTCTGGCCATCCTCCCCTTCATTGGCATTAGCTCCAACCCTGAGGCTCGAGAGCAGGTTCTGCCTGATCTCCCAGCGGTTCCAACCAAGGCCGTGAATGGTAACAGGGATGTCCAGATTAAGGCGCTCCTGCTGCCAGTACTCTTCGACGAAAAGATGGACGTTCTCGGGCCAGGTCACGGTACGGTAGAAGGAGTCCTCCAGGGCAGGGTCGTGATTTCCAGGAGCAATAAAGACCGGCACCTCGGCCCTCTCCAAGTCAACCAGAATGGTGTTCAGGCCGGTCCTGGTTAAGTATCGGTACTCAAAGACATCACCACTGAGCATAATAAAGTCAACCCGGTGTTCAGCGGCAAGGGCTACTATCCGGCCCAGTGATTTCATCAGCTCGGCCCGCCGCTTCCTGGCAGTCCCCGCTGGGAACCGCGACGACTTGAAACTGCAACCCAGATGCAGGTCGGCAGCGTGCAAGAACTTTACACCCACAGGTACCCCTCCTCCCATAGCAGACGGCTTTCCCTTCATTACTTGTGAGTATTCTTAGAACGGAGGTGCGATTCCTTGTCGCGCGGCGACATGGCTAACCATATCCAGGAGAATAGCCCTCATCCTGTTTGGCAACACACTATGTCGTAATATGGTGACGCGCCAGGGCGCCACCCTTCCGCCATCCCAAAAGGTATGTACATATCAAGATATCTACATAGACAGCTTTCGACGCCAGCAGCGCAACCCCAGGCCGTTTAGTAGGAACCCGAGTCCTGAAGGAAGAATAAAGGGACAGAACAATGGATGAACCCTGGAGGTATCTATCAGTGTCAGATGAACATGTCACACACATAATCGGCGGCATCCTGCAACAGGTTCAGGCCAGCATGGCCCAAGAACTAGGCATCTCCATAGAGACCTGCGGGCCAAGGGTGTCTCGAATGCTTAAAAGCAAGCGGCAGCGGGCCGGTGATGACGAAACCTATGCCGAAGCCCTGGTGCAGAACATCTGTTTCTTTCTGCACCTGGAGGATTTCATTAACGACCGGATTGTGGACGCCCTTGAAGGGTGGGACAGGGCGTCAGCCGATGAGTTTCAGGATCAGCTAATGGAGGAGCGAGAGGTAGCCCTGGAAAAGGGCCTTGAGAGATATGAGGACGACTTCAAGCGTGACGGACAGTCGCTCGTCGACTGGCTGGCCCAGTTGGAATTGGACTACGGTTACCACTATGTTGTCTTCACCCTACTAACGTGGTTTACCGAGGTTCTCCTCAGTGAGGAAAACCGCTACCACCTGGAAACCATCTCAGACCACAACTCCGCCGACGTCATAATGATCCTAGGTGGCAGCCTCCAGGTTCATGCCAACGCCCTTCTAGGCAACGTGAAGGTGGGAGAACTCCAGTGAAGAATACCGAACCAACACCGAACCTGCCAGCGCCCCTCTGGACCAGAGACTTTCTCCTGATTGTCGCCGCCAACCTTGTGACCTTCCTCTCCTTTCAGATGCTGATGCCGACACTGCCAGCACTGGCGACCTCTCTGGGCGGCAAGGAGACCGCCGCCGGACTGGTGATTGCCATCTTCACCGTCTCAGCAGTACTGATGCGCCCCTTCGCTGGCCGGGGCCTTGACACCTACGGACGCAAGATCATCTACATTGCCGGCCTCACCATCTTCTTCGGCTCTGTCCTGGGATACGCCATCGTGCCGTCTGTCCTCCTGCTGCTGGCGGTCCGCTTCATTCACGGCATCGGCTGGGGTCTCTCAAGCACCGCGGCGGGAACCATCGCCACCGACCTGGTGCCCAGAGAACGCCTGGGTGAAGGCATGGGTTTCTATGCCCTGACAGGAACAGTGGCCATGGCCGTGGCCCCTGCCGCCGGCATCTTTCTCATGAATGAGTTCGGCTTTGGTGTCCTCTTCACCGTTGGGGCCGCCCTGATGCTGGTAGTGATGCTCATCGCCAACCTCATCGAGTACCCCGCCCTGTCCGAAGTCAACACCGGCGCCAGCGCTGCCGCAACTGATGTGGCCAAACACAGCGGCCTCCATGCCTTTGTGGAGGTTGCCGCCCTCCGCCCCTCACTGGTGGTGTTCTTCATGGCCGCCACCTACGGCGCCATCGTCTCCTTTATTGTCCTGTTCACAAAGGAATTGGGGATCGAGAACGCGGGGCCCTTTTTCGCGGTCTATGCCATCGTCCTTGCTCTGACCAGGCCCCTGGCGGGCAGCGTTGCCGACAGAAAAGGGTACGACATCGTTGTCGTACCCGGAACAATCGTCACCGCCATCTCCCTTGTTGTCCTCTCCCAGGCAACAGCCCTGCCTGGACTGCTGGCCGCCGGAGCCCTCTACGGAGCCGGCTTCGGTCTGGTCCAACCAGCCCTTCAGGCCATGGCGGTGCGGGACGTGTCTCCCCGCCGGCGCGGCGCAGCCAACGGCACCTTCTTCTCCTTCTTTGACCTTGGTATCGGCATCGGATCCGCCCTTGGGGGCGCTATCGCCGCCGCCATCGGCTTCAGTTTGATGTATCTCCTGACAAGCATCCCCGTTGCCCTGGCCCTCCTGGTCTACTACGTCACTGGCTCCAAGAACCGGGAAGCTGAATCAACTTGATTGGTCCAGTCAGAATTGATCCAGTCGATTGGTTGCTCCAGGCTAAACTGGCTTAACCAAAGTCCCTGAATGCCTATGGGCGGGCCAACTCGCCCCAACGCTGCCTCAATCCCACCGCGATCATGTAGGCCTGTTCCTGCTCTTCCATCTTAATGAGGGCTCGCAGTTGCTCCAGTTCACGCTCGAAGTCATTCAACTCGTCCTTGTCACTGACAATCTGCATCCTGAAGCGTATTCGCCGCATGTATTCAGCAGCATCAGTGAGGGACTCGAGTGCTGCCGCCCAGTTCTCGTCCTTGACCTGTTCTCCCACCTGCTTGAGCATGGCCTCCATGGGATCGACTTTAGACCCCACAGGCCTCTTGAAGGGGTTGCCGTAGATATCAAGATAGAAATAGCCAGCCACCGTCACTAGAACCAACAGAGCAATTGTGGCGTATTTGAAATGCCTGTCCATTACCTCCCCGCCTTCTCTGCCAGCGGGTATCCGGGTTCCTGCTCAAGTACGGACTGGAGCCTCTTTTCCAACTGATCAGCGGTGTCTCTCAGCACCTGGGCCTCCTCCGTCAGTATCTGTGCCGTCGCCTCATCGGGCGCCGAGGCGGCCAACTGAAGCAGACGCGCCGCAGCGCTGCGACTGGTTATCGCCGCTCTATGCAGCTTCAAGTCTACGGTCATCTGAGCACCTCCACTCATTTAGGATTGCCCTTTTGGGCAGGATACTATTGAAACCGTGAGGGAGGTTGTAATCAATTTGCTTATTGTCTCTATCATCAGGTCGGTGGTAGCCTTTGCAATTCTCTTTCTCATCACCCACATGATGGGCAAGAAACAGATATCCCAACTGACCTTCTTCGACTACGTGATCGGAATTACAATTGGCTCCGTCGCCGCCACCATGTCCGTGGACATCGGTGTGTCGCCCCAGATAGGCGCCGTCACCATGGTGGTCTGGGGGCTGGCCGCCGTCGTCCTTGGGTGGCTATCCTTGAAGAGTGTAACCCTGGAAAAGCTTATCAACAGCGAGCCCACAATCCTGGTGCAGGACGGGAAGATCCTTGAAAAGAACATGGGAACGGCAAGATACTCTATAGCTGACCTCCTGATGCAGTTGCGAACGAAGGACTGTTTTTCACTGGCCGATGTTGAGGTCGCCATCCTGGAGTCCAACGGTGAGCTCAGCGTCCTGAAGAAGTCCGATGCAGAGCCTGTAACCCCAAGGACCCTTGGCATCGCCGTGGCCAGCCAGGCGATGCCCTCTGTTCTAATCTGGGACGGCAAAGTCATGAAAGACACTCTTGAACACCTGGGCTACGACAAGGATTGGCTGGACAAGGCCCTGGCCGAGCAGGGAGTCGAAGAGGTTGATGAGGTGATGCTGGCCCAGGCCGGGGGCTACGGCGAGCTCTATGTCGACCTCAAGGACGACAAGGATGAGGCCTACAAGCCCAACAAACGCAAGCAGCTTGCGGCCGATATTGACTCCGTCCAGGCTGACCTCCATAACTTTGCTCTCCAGACCGACGACATCGAAGCCAAGAAACTCTTTAACCATCTGGCAGGCCGCATAGGACGGACCCGTAAAAGGGTTGTCCCCCTTCTCCTCCACTAAATAGTCTAACTTTTTCTCCCTCCCATTAATTATTGTTACCTCCACTGCCTTAAAGTCAAACCTACAGATAAACTCTTCTGGGCTGCTTGGAAGGAATTCTGGCAGGGATGTCCAAATCCTATTGGAGACCTGCGCCACGACGACGTCTATAAAAGAACAAGCACCTATTATCCATTGAGAAGGAGTGGAGACAGCTGGAAACCTTATTGCGTGAGACTGTCAAAAACAAGAACGCTGACTACCTGGAGATCAGGGTCGAAGAGAGCCACAGCACCCGCCTGGTCTTCCGCGGTCCAGCCCTGGATGACCTCAGCCAGTCCATCGACTACGGCGGCAACATCCGCGCCCTGGTCAACGGTGGCTGGGGCTTCGTGTCCTTCAACAAGCTGGAGGACCTGGAGGCCAAGGTCCAACAGGCCATCACCCAGGCCCAAATTATCGGAGAAACCAGGAAAGAGAGGAGCACGCTGGCCCCGGCGCCCGTTGTCAGAGACGAGGTCCGGCTGGAACTGAAGAAGGACCCCTGCCATTACGCCCTGGAAGAGAAGAAGGCCATCTTTGAGGACTACAACAAGGCCATCCTGGCCTACGGCGGCCCGATAACAACATCTTCGGTGGTCTACATCGACAAGTTCAGCACAATCCACTTTGCAAACTCCGAGGGCACCTACATCCTCCAGGAGAAGCTGGACCTGTCGGGCAGCATCTCAGCGGTGGCCACCAGGGAAGGGCTTACCCAGACGGGGCGGACCAGTTTCGGCAGCTCCGATGACTTTGGGGTAGCCCTGGGCCTGGAGTCCAAGGTTGAGGACGCCTGCCAGGAGGCGGTGGACCTCCTCAACGCCCCCGTGGTCAAGGGCGGTGAGTACACCGTCATCGTCGATCCCAAGCTGGCGGGGATCTTCGCCCATGAGGCCTTTGGCCACCTGAGCGAGGGCGACAATGTCTACGAGAACAAGCAACTCCAGAAGGTCATGACCCTTGGCACCCGCTTCGGCGGCGACCACCTGACAATCTATGACTCTGGCCTGGACAAAGGAGCCCGCGGCTACCTGAAGTATGATGATGAGGGCGTGGCCACCGAAAGGACCGACCTGATCAGGGATGGCATCCTGGTGGGGCGCCTCCATTCCCGCGAGACGGCGGGCAAGATGGGCGAGGAAGTCACGGGAAGCGCCCGGGCCCTCAACTACCGGTTCCCTCCCATCTGCCGGATGCGCAACACCTGCATCGCCCCGGGAGAGGCCACCTTTGAAGACATGATCAAGGACATCAAATTGGGCCTCTATGTTCTCGACTCCTACGGCGGCCAGACCAACGGCGAGATGTTTACCTTCTCGGCCGGCAAGGCCTACATGATCCGCGACGGCGGACTGGCGGAGCTGGTTCGAGACGTAAACCTGACAGGCAACGTCTTTACCACCCTTAAGAACATCGACATGATCGGCAAGGACTTTACAGCCTTTGAGGCGGCAGGGGGCTGCGGCAAGGGACAGCAAGGGCCGCTACCCACCAGCGAATGGGCGCCGCACCTGAGGATCCAGAAGGTAGTTATAGGGGGCGAGGGATAATGGAGAAAATCATCAAGGCAGCCCTGAAGAAGTGCGAGAAGGCTGAGGTCTACTACCACCAAAGCACAACCACACCGGTGAGCTTCCAGAACTCAAAGCTCAAATCCCTGCAGACCAAGGGCGAGCAGCTCATCTGCCTCCGGGTCGTCAAGGACGGCAAGATTGGGTACGCCACAACTACCAGGGCCGATGACTACCAGGATCTCATCGATAACGCTATCGCTGTGGCCCAGTTCGGCGGCGACTACAACTTTGAGTTCCCCGCGGGCAAGGTCGAGCTGCCCGCACCCAACATATTCGATGAAGCGGTCGAAGAGATGAAGGTGGAGGCCATTGTCGAGACTGGCCAGGGCCTCATCGACAGCATCAACGCTGAGTTCCCCGAGGCCAACGGCTTCGCCAGCCTGGAACGAGACGTGTCCCAGGTGCGGGTCCTGAACTCTGAGGGCCGCGAGGGCTCCTACTCCAAGACCACCTACAGCGGTTACTTCGGGGCCGTCATTGTCGAGGGCCAGAACATGCTCCAGGTCTACGCTGTCGACGGCTCCACCCACCTCAGCGAGGTCAGCTTCGAGGATAAAGTGGAGGAGGTCCTGGAGGACCTTCGCATCGGCCAGGAGAACGTTGACCTGAGACAGGGGACCTATCCCGTGCTGCTGACCCCGATGGCTGTCGGCGATCTCATCGCCCCGGTCATAGCCTGTGTCAACGGCCGCGCTGTCGAAAAGGGAATGTCCCCCTGGGCCGACAAGCTGAGCGAGGATCTCTTCAACCCCGCCATTACCCTTGTCGACAACGGCATTGAGGACCTTGGCCCCGGCAGCATTGCAATGGATAGCGAGGGGATTCCCGGCCAGCGGACGGAGATTATCAAGGAAGGCCAGCTGACTAGCTTCATCCACGATCTGCGCTCAGCGGCGGCCCTGAAGATGGAACCCACCGGAAACGGCCTCCGCCGCGGTACCAGTGCCCCATCGCCCACCGGCTCCAACATGATGCTGCTTCCAGGCGACAGGCCCTACGCCGACTTGATGGCCAGTATTGACCAGGGCCTTGTTGTTGACGCCCTGATGGGCGCCTGGGCTGGAAACCCCTACGCCGGCGAGGTCAGCGGCAACATCGCCCTGGGTTTCAAGGTTGAAAAGGGAAAGAAGGTCGGACGCGTTAAGGACTGCATGTTCTCGGTCAACGCCCTTAAGGCCCTCAAAGAGAAGCTGCTGGGGCTAAGCCAGGAAACACGCTGGACCCAGATCTTCGGCACTGGCCTGGCAAACCTGCCCTATGTCCTGCTAGACGGGGTAAACATCAGCACCAAGTCGTAATGCGGAAACCAGTGTAAGTGACGTTGCCAGTGACTGACAGTGATGCTGACAGTAACAGTGACAGAGGGTCCGATGGCAAGGTAAGGAGGTCAGGGCTGTGCCTGACCCCAGGGTGATACATAAATTTGAAGCGGTAAAGACAGGTGCAGGGCGCGCCCAAGGACCCGGAGATCCCGAAGGTCCTGGCGGCCCACGCCCTGCCCAGGCTGTGATGGCCTACTGCTTTGACAAGCAGGGGCACCTACTCCTAGTCCGCGACCTCAAGCCGGGTCGCGGCTGGGGTGTTCCCGGAGGAAGGATCGAGAAGGGCGAAACAGCCCTTGAGGCCGCCCACCGAGAGGTCATGGAGGAAGCGGCAGTGGCAATCACCGACCCCCTGATCTTCGGCTACGAAGAGATCGGGCCCGCAAGCCCCGTCGAGGACAAGAGCAGAGACAGGAACGGGGATAGTGATAGGGACGGAAGCCCGGACCAGGACTCAAGCAAGCCAAGCTTTGAGGGCGTGGTGGCTCTATTCCAGGCCCGTGTTGGCGCCGTCAAGCCCTTCCGCCCCAACAGCGAGGTTGCTGAACGGCTCTTTGTCCCCCCAGACCAAGCCCAGGCCCTGGTTCAGTTCGACACCGGCGGCGCTGGCACCAGGGGTACCCCCCAGCAGGTGCTCTGGGCAGCCCTGGAGTGCTACAATCGGCGACTGAACATATGAGGAGTGAAAGGGATAAGAAATAACAAGTGAGGAGAAAGGGGTGAGCTAGTGACAGCACCAAGTGAGGTGACTGAGGTAAAAGCGGTGGCCGTGGCCAAGAAGGAGACCCGAATGGGAGAAGCCCAGCAGCTGCGTCAACTGTTAGGTACCCTTCCCCGCCTCTGGCTCCTGGTGGTGGGCGTTCTTCTGACAATGCTGATCTCGGCTTCCTTTGTCTACCTCGGCCACCTACTCAGGGCTCTGATGGACGCGGCCCTGGGCCTGGACTGGCTGACCTTCTGGAAGGTCTCCTATCTGTTCCTTGGTCTTCAGCTGGCCCGATTTCTCCTGATATACACCAGAACCAAGACGGTGGGGGCCTATGCAGAGGACGGTGTGACCCGGGTCCGTCAGACCGTTGTGGAGCGCATCGCCAGGCTGCCAATGGCGGAGCTCAGCCAGATCCACTCTGGGGACTTCGTCTCCCGGTTGACCAACGACCTCAATCGCATCCGGGTCTTTATCCGGCAGACACTGATTGGCCTCATTGACCAGCCCCTTACGGGGGTTCTGGCCTTTGCCTACCTGTGCTGGCTGGACTGGCGCCTTACCCTGCTCCTGACGCTGGTCATGCCCCTGATCCTCTTTGTCAGCCTGCTCCTATCGAAACCCATGGGCAGGCTGAGCAAGGAACGCCAGGAGTGGCTGGCCCAGGTCAACAGCGTTGCCCAGGATACCATCACCGGCATCGAGGTTGCCCGGGCCTTCAACCTCACCGAGACCCTCAATGAGAAGTACAAGGACGCCGTGGACCGGACCGTAAAGGCCTCGGCGGCGCTGGCGAGCCGCAGGGCTCTGATGATGGGGAGCTCCTTCTTCATGAGCATTATCCCCTTCCTGCTGCTCTTTGGCATCGGCGGCTATTGGGCCATTAGGGGCGACATGACCCCGGGAAGCCTGATTGCCTTCGTCAGCCTACTCAATCACCTGACCAACCCCATGGCCCAGCTGCCGCGGCTGGTGGGTGAGTTCCGGGCCGACATGGCCGCCGCCAAGCGGGTTCTCGACATCCTCGACCTGAGAGTTGAACCAACTGGTGGTGCTAGCCATGTTGATACCGCAGACCCTGAAGCCATCGCCGTGGAGGACCTCCGCTTTTGCTACCCCAACCGAGACAGGACAGCCCTTGACGGCATCAGCTTCAGCGTTAAGAGGGGCAAGACCGTCGCCATCGTCGGGCCCAGCGGCTCGGGGAAGACAACCCTCTTCAGGCTCCTCCTTGGACTCTATGAATACCAGGGTGGCATCGATATCTTCGGTAGGGAGCTGCGGGATTGGAGCCTGGAGGCCCTTCGTAAGCGTATTGCCTTCGTTTCCCAGGATACCTACCTATTCCCTGGAACCATCACTGAGAACATCGCCTATGGCCGCCCAGGGGCTACCCCCACTGAGATTGCCGCCGCCGCCAGGGCAGCCAACGCCAACGAATTTATCTCCGGGCTCCCCCAGGGCCTTGACACCAGCGTCGGTGAACTGGGCGGGAAGCTCTCCGGCGGCCAACGCCAACGCATCGCCATTGCCCGGGCCATCCTGAAGGACGCACCGATTCTGCTCTTGGATGAAGCCACATCCGCCCTTGATACCCGCTCCGAGGCCCTGGTGCAGGAGGCCCTTGACGAGTTCATGGCAGACAGGACAACCCTGGTCATCGCCCACCGGCTGTCCACTATTAAGAGTGCCGACTGGCTCCTGGTGCTTGATGACGGCCGCATCGCCGAAGAGGGCACCCACGCCGACCTGCTGGCGGCCGGGGGGCTCTACCACCATCTCTACACGAGACAGTTCGCCGACAGCGGGAAGGAGGCGGTATAAGGATGAAGAAGCGCAGCACCCTTGTGAGGCTCTATCGCCTTGGGAGCGACGCCCTTCCCCTCTATTTTGTCGCCCTTCTAGGCAGCAGCCTCGTCAATGGGATAATGCAGGTCGCCCTGGCCATGCTCCTGAAGGCCCTCTTTGATGCAGTTGCCGCCCAACAGCTGCCCGACCTGTTGAAGGCCACGGCCTACCTGGGCGGCGGCGTCTTGGCCCTGCTGGTTGTCTACACGGGCCTGTTGTATCTCTTTGGCCTTCAGTCGGCGCTGATCACCGGTAAGGTCCGCAAGAAGGCCTTCGCCAGGGTGTCCCGGCTCCCTGTCGGCTACTTCAAGGATGAGCACAGCGGCGATCTCATCTCAAGGCTAACCAACGACATCGCCGCCGCTGAACCCGCCTACACCGACATCCCAGTGAACCTGGTCCCCACTGTCTTTGCTGGTCTCATGGGCCTGGTTTACATGTATACCCTTGACCCACGCCTCTTCATCTACGCCGTTGTCGTCGGGCTTCTCAGTGTCGGCGTCAACTACGTCTTCGTCAAACCCCTTCGCGTCATAAGCCGCCAGGTCCAGAAACGGCTGGCGGTACTGACGGAGGAACTCACGGATATCCTGGCGGGAATGATGATAGTCAAATCCTTTAACCTGGCGTCAGTGCTGACAGAGAAGTTTTTGAAGAGAAACCGCCACGCCTACCAGGCCTCAATGGAGCGCGTTGAAAGGCAGGCCTGGCTCAACGTTGTCAACGACGCCTTCTTCTTCCTCACCTTCATCGGGATGCTGATCTACGCATCCTACCTGTCAATGCAGGGAGCCATCACCATGGGGGTAGCCGTCGGGGCAATCCAGATCCTTGGCAATGTCGGAGGGATGTTCCGACTTCTGGGGGTCTTCGTCACCGACATTCAAAGCGCCCTGGCGGCCGCCGATCGGATCTTTGAGGTGCTGGATCAGGAGGCGGAGCCCGAGGCCTACCCCGTGCCCAGCCAAGATCTGCAAGACGACGGGGATGCCAACCCTGCTCACATCGGTTTTCAGAATGTGTCCTTTGCCTACCAAGGGGGTAGCCAGGTGCTGAAGGATCTCTCCTTCCAGGTCGCAAAGGGCGAGCGCGTGGCCCTGGTCGGCCCCAGCGGCGGCGGTAAGAGTACCATTCTCAAGCTAATCCTGGGTTTCTACCAGCCTGATACCGGTAGCATTCAAGTTTCCGGGCGCCCCCTGGCAGGGCAGCCCCTGGAGGAGCTCAGGGACAGGATGGCCTTCGTGCCCCAAGAATCATATCTCTTTGCCGGGACCATAGCCGAGAACCTCCGCTACGGTCGACAGGGCAGTCAGGGACACGGCCGGCGGCAGGGCCAAGGCGCTGCCTCCAAAAGCGAAGAACTGGCGACGGCCGCGGCAGCCGCCAACGCCCTCGAATTCATCGAAGAACAGGAGGACGGCTTCGACACCGTTGTCGGGGAGCGAGGCGCTCACCTCTCCGGCGGACAGCGCCAACGCATAGCCATCGCCCGGGCTGTCCTCAGGGATGCCCCCATCCTGCTGCTGGATGAGGCGACATCGGCCCTGGACAGTGAGTCGGAGCATCTGGTTCAGGAGGCCCTGGACCGCCTGATGGTTGACCGCACAACCCTGGTAATCGCCCACAGGCTTTCCACTATCCATGAGGCCGACCGCATCCTGGTAATAGCCGGCGGCAGGGTCGTTGAGGAAGGCCGCCATGAGGACTTGATTCAGATTGAGGATGGCCTCTACCAACAGCTCCATGCGGAGCAATTCGGGTCTGCCACAGCGGGCGACGCACAGTAGGGGCCTTGTTGACCCCCTGGAACCCAGATGGTAGAATGAGCCCACAGTACCGGTACGGTACTGAGCAGTATAATCCTCCGTATCGGGAGCCTTAAAGGACATTGCCTGACTGTCTGGGAGGGGGAAAGTCAGACAGTGGAGATTCTTCTCGTTCTTTCAATCCTTGCTCTTGCCTTAATCCTTTTTGCCGGGGAGTGGCTCAGGGTTGACATCACTGCCCTGGTGGTGTTGATCAGCCTCACTGTGCTTGGCCTGATCGACTTCAAGCAGGCCTTTGAGGGCTTCTCAAATCCCGCAGTAATCACCGTTATCGGTATGTTTGTCTTGAGTGCCGCCCTGGTCCGCACCGGGGTGGCGGCCTGGCTCGGCCAGATCATCCTCCAGTTGGCAGGCAAGAGCCAGGTTCGTCTGCTGATCACCATCATGCTGGCCGTCGGCATCATGTCGGCCTTCATGAACAACATAGCGGCGGTGGCAATTCTCATGCCCGCAGTGATGGGGCTAGCAAAGCGACGGGGTATTGCCCCCACCAAACTTCTGATACCGCTGGCCTTCTCCTCACTCCTGGGGGGTCTCACCACCTTGATTGGAACACCGCCCAATATCCTGGTGAGCATGATCCTCATCGATAACGGCTACCAACCCTTCTCCATGTTCAGTTATCTTCCTACGGGTCTGGCTGCTCTTACTGTGGGCGTAGCGTTCTTGGCGGTGTTTGGATGGCGCCTGCTACCTGAGGGTGAAAGCCGGGCGGATCTGGCTGACAACTACGGTGTCCGTCAATACGTCAGCGAAGCTATGGTTCCGCCAAACTCACCCCTGGCTGGCCTGACCCTGCGCGACAGCGACCTGGGGGCGGAATTCGGGGTAACGGTGCTAGCGGTACTGCGAGATGGAGAAAGGTTCCCGGCCCTGGGGGAGACCCAGCTTCAGGCCGATGATATCCTGATGGTTGAGGGGTCTGTGGAGGACCTGCTTGAGATCATGGCTGCCAGGGGTCTGAAGATCCTGCCTGATGACGTAGAGCATGAGGAGATTCGTCCCAGCCTTCTGGAAGTAGCCGAGGCCACCATCGCCCCCAGGTCCGCCATTGTCGGCCACACCATTAAGGAGCTGGACTTCAGGCACCGGTACGGTCTCAATGTAATTGCAATCCGTCGGCATGAAGTGACATTGGCGAAAAAGCTGGGCGATGTTCGTCTGGAATTCGGGGACGTCCTGCTGTTGCAGGGGACAGGAGAACACATGGACGCCCTGCGCCATACCAACGAGTTTCTACTCCTTGAGCCCGTGGACAAGCCGGTGCATCGCACAGACAAGGCCGTCATGGCCGTAGGTATCATGCTATTGACCATAATACTGGCTGCCTCCGGCCTGCTGCACATCTCTGTCGCCGCCATGGTAGGAGCAGTTTTGGCAGTTCTTCTTGGCTGCATCGATGTTAATGAAGCCTACGGCGCCATCGAGTGGCGGGCGGTTGTCCTTATCGGGGCCATGTTGCCCATGGGCACCGCCATGCAGACTACAGGCACGGCGGCCTTCCTTGCCAACCAGATGGTGGCTCTCGTAGGAGACCACGGCCCAGTTATGACCATGGCGGGACTGTACCTGTTGACAATGATCATCACCCAGACCATGTCCCATGCCGCCGCGGCGGTGCTTATGGCGCCCATCGCCATCTCCCTGGCCACGAGTCTGGGGGTGGCTCCCCACCCTTACATGATGGCCATTGCCATCGCCGCCTCAAGCTCCTTTGGCACACCCATAGGTCACCAGGCTTCGGTTCTTGTCTATGCGGCAGCAAATTACCGGTTCTTTGACTTCACCAAGGTCGGTGTTCCCTTAGCTCTCCTGGTCTTTGCCGTCTCCATGGTAGTAATCCCTGTCATCTGGCCCTTCTGACCGGTCAGGCTCATCGGACCTGAGGGCCTTCACCATTACCAACCAGGCGCCCCTATCGTCCTCGGTCTCTCCCACTTCAGTAAAGCCATGCCTTGAGTATATTCGCCTGGCTGGAATGTTGTCGGGCCGCACCTCGAGCTTAACCTCGCTGATGCCTGCGGCGGTAAGATACTTCAGGGCAGCGGCCACAAGGGCGCCGCCGATCCCCAACCCCCTTGCCTCTGGGTCCACCCCCAGGGAAAGTATCTGGGCTGAGCCCTGGTAGGATGCAACCCGGAAGCTGTTAAGAAAGGCAGCCTTGCTGGTCAGGGTTCGAAGGGCAAGCCTGGCGTTGAGGTGAAGGCGCCCGGTCACAAACATGGCCGCAATGCTCCAGATGTGCCGGCTGAAGGGGGCCCTCATCCAGACCCGAAACATACTGGTGGGCGCGATGCAGTAGCCCACGACCTTCTCACGAACTGTGTTATCGCCGCCAGTTACAGCCACCCGACAGGACCCTGGTTCAGCCCAACGAAGAAACAACACTGTCCTGCGGACCGCAGCCAGCGGCGGGCCCTCAGGGAAGAGGTAACGAACGCTGTCAGCAAAACAGCTGATAAAGATCCGCGCCATGGCCCTGGTATCCGCGGCCCGGGCCTGCCGCACCTGAACTTCCTTCAATGCTAATCCCCCTGTTCTTCACCCTCATTGATCAGGGTAAGTACCATCAGGTCGCTGACAGTGACAAACTCGTAGCCCTGGGCCCTGAGCCTGTCAATCAACGGCCCGATGGACTGAACCGTGTTGTGACGGTGCCCGCCCTTGGAGCTGATAAAGTCGCCGCTGTCATGGAACAGCAGGATGTCGCCGGGCCTGGTCTTCTCGGCCATCACCCGCACTATTCGCTGGGGACTGGTACCGAGCCAGTCAACGGAGCTCAATGACCACAAGGCCACGGTGTAACCGCGTTCGTGGGCGGCTTCAATGGTCTCGCGACTGTAAAGACCACGGGGAGGCCGGAAGAGCTTTGGCGTAAATCCTGCCGCCCGGTCCAGGGCCGCTTCAGTGAGCTCCAGTTCCCTGATGACGGTGGCCTCGTCTGCCTGGAGTAGATTGCGGTGGTTATAGGTATGGGAGGCAACCTCATGGCCCTCCTCCAGCATACGCCGGACTATCTCAGGGTACTGGTCAACATGACGGCCAACAACGAAAAACGTGGCTTCTACTTCCCTCTCCTTAAGAGTGTCCAGAATCGCCGGCGTGTAGTTGGGGTCCGGCCCGTCGTCAAAGGTAATGGCGATGTACTTTAACTGGGGGTCGCCCCACCTAAATATCTCCGGATGCAGACCAAAGCCATGGTAGACATAGCGACCAAGGAAGACCAGGGTCAGAAGGGCTGCCAGCCCCACCACCACAGCCGCCCTCCTGGCGACCCGGCGGAAGACCGGCGTCCTTACGGCAAGGCCCAGACTTGCTCTCACTTGAGTCTCGACCCGGTCAAGGTACCTGTACAACAAAAGAAGCAAGACCCCGCTGCCGAAGAGAAGGAAGATGTCGCTGCCGTTCATGAGCCAGGCCACAGGAGGGACAATAAGCAGGGCCCCGACCGCCGACGATATGGGTTTCCTTGTCAGCCAAAAGACCACGGCGAAGACCAGGAGCCCGGCCGCGGAGGCCGTCGGCATCAGGATGGCGAAAGACGTCGCCGACGCCACCAAGGGAAAGCGAGAACCTGCAGCAGTCTTTGATGTCGAAAGCGGCGCTAGGGGCATGTACACAGCGACAACAGCCCCCAGACCTGCTACAGCCATGGTCATTGAGGTGGGGGCGATGGCATGGCCCAACAGCATCGCCGCTGCCACCCGCGCCGCCACCCAGATCGCCAACCCTGCCGCCGTACCTGGCACTGCATCTCCGTGGCCTGCCCTCTCCGCTGAAGCCAGTGATCCCACGGCCCTAGGCGGTCGAACCTGTCCCAACAGGTAGCCAGCCAGCATCAAAAAGGGAAGGTAGTCAAGCATGTTGTCAACCTCACTCCCAGCCGCCTTGACTCAGAGCCACTGTTCAGAACCGTGACTCAGGGCATCCCTTAACCTAATATAGGGGTTGTAAAGATTCTAACACGAACCTCCCAAGGAGTGTATTTGTTTGAGGGTTGGTACATTCTGGACCGCATCAGAGTTGCCGAGAGAGCATTGCTGCAGGTTGCTGCAGGGGACCGGCCACATGGCCGGTCCCCTATCACTCTCGCTTCTATGCTTGTATGCTCACTTACTACAGACGACCGCTACCTCGTTGCAAGGTAGTCAATGAGGCGTGCTAGAATCCTGGCGGTTTCGGCCCTGGTGATGACCTCATCCGGCCCAAACTCCTCGTAGTCGCCGGGCGTCAAGATGCCCTTATCAAGGGCATGATTTACAGCAGTCCTGGCCCAGCGCGGAATGGCGAGGTCATCTATGAAATGGGTCTTACCCAGATCAACCTTGAGGTCAAGGGCCCTGACGATGATCGTTACCGCTTGGGCTCTGGTCATTCTCTCCGTTGGGGCCAGACGGTCTCCGCCCACACCCTCTATGAGACTGTGCTCTACAGCCGCTGCAACATAGGGGCGCGCCCACTCATCTATCTCCTCGCTATCAGAGAATGCCGCGAGGGCTCCATCAGCTCCGGTACTCAGGTCAAGCGCTTCTACCAGCGCCTTTGCGAGCTGCTGGCGTGTCACCGGCTCGTCTGGGCTAAAGCTATCTCCGCGCTGGCCTACCATCACTCCCATGGCCATAAGCTTTAGAATGTGCTCTTCCTCACTGTGACCCGCAACGTCACTGACCCCGCCTATGTCCCATCGAACAAGGGGAGCGAAGAGCCCTGTACGATCACTGAAGGCCCACACCTCTCGGCTTTCCCTATCCCGGTACGAAGGGAGGGGCTGCCAGATGCCCAGGTCTGGATTATAGCGGGAAACCAGTACCTGGCTAAAGGCCTTGACATCCTCGCTCTCATCAGCGGCCAGCAGTGGTATCCTGAAGGAGACTCGCACCGGCTGCTGTAACATCATAAGAGATGCATCAGTGTCGGTTCGTTTGATACTGATCTCCACAAAGGTGCCGCCAGGCGCGACAATGCCCTGACCATCCACCAGACTGGCCGCGGCTCCAAGCTGCTCAAGGGGCAAAACCGCCAGCCTGACCATGACATCAGGAACCACCGTCAGTCCATCGCCCGTTGGTTCCCCATCGCTGCCATCCCCTGCAGCAGGGATGGCGGAGCCCACTATGCCGGCTCCAATGCCAAGTTCCATAAGGGTATCTCCGTGTTCATCAATGAGGGCGCGGACCTCCTCATCCCCAGCGCCCAGGTTAACCAGATCAACCCTTGTCACCAGGGAGTCTTGGCCTACACTGTCGTACTCCGGCATGATGGTGATCTCCGCTGTATCACGCTTGATCACTCCAGCAAAATTGGCCAGAACCTCTACGGTCGCAACGGTCTCTTCTTCAATGTCGCTGGGGGCAGTATAGAGCCCTGACTCATCGACCTGCCCGATGCTGCAGCTCCAGACCTGGTAGACCCCGATATGAGTCCTGCCCTTGGTATCTGTTACCACCGAGCTGAACCTGACACTCTCACCTGGAGCGATCTCCATTGAAGCTGGTTCCAGATCAACCGCTCCCAGAACCCATGTTGGCTTGGGCGCGGGTTTGCTGACTGTAGCTGCCCCCGACATCGTTGCCAGGATAGAGCCGTCACCGACCCGGTAGACGTCAACACCGTAGGAGTAGGTTCCGACTTCGGCCATGGATGCCCTGAACTGATAGGATGCGGTGGTAAGGGCAAATCCGGCGCTTGGGCCGTACCAGGCATGGCCATTGGCATCAAAGGTCATCAGGTAGTAGCTGCCCTCAACGCTGTCGTAGTACTTGAGCACTAGATCCTCAGCCTGAGCCGGATCTGCCAGTCTGAACCTGATCCTGACCAGTTCACCCAGGAAATCCCCCTCTGTAGTCGATACATGAAAGCCCGTTTCCCGGTTGATAGTAGCCTTCTCCAGGGTGCTGTCTACCGTAACGACCCCGAGGACCGTCACCGAGAACTGCTTGCTGTCGGTTACCCCATCACAGGAGATGGTAGCTGTTAGGGTTACCTGCTCATTCTGCCCTGTTCTGCTGACAGCGCCGGCGCTGCTCACCACCGCTGGATTACTGGACTGCCAGGATATCGTGGAACCCTTTGCGCCAGAAGTGGCCAGACTCAGGTTCTGGGTCACACTTGACGCGGAATCCCCAGTACCATACCCTACCTGCAGGGCTGTCTTATCCTCGGAAACGGCCACAGCAGGGTCAATGAACTGAACCGTTTGATCCACCACGGAGCCTGTTACAAGGTTAGCGGAGAAGGCCCGAGTGCCATAGCCCGAGGCGGTGACAGAAATGTCATATAGACCTGAGGAGTCGATGCTGTTTATGTAGAACTGACCGCTGGTGTCCGGCTCTATGAAAGAATTGAAGGCTGCAGCATGTTCATACTGGGCGCTAACACCGGTAATTGGGTTCCCCGATTCGTCGAGCAGCGTCACTCTCACGGCCGCGGCCGGCTCTAGCTGGATGGAATCCAGGGTGAGGGCGTTGGGAGTGCTTGAGGATACCTCAAAGAGCGTCAACTGCGAACTGTAATTAATTCTGTAGGGCATCGGCTTATTGTCGACTGACCACAGCGCAAGGAGTGCCTGATAGTCCCCATAGGGCATTCCTTTTGTGGGTATCTCAATGCCGTTGCTGGTAGTGAGTTCTGTGGTAAACAGACCTAGCGCCGGTATCTGACGCTTCTCACCCTCAGCACCGGTAATGATGTAGTCAAGACTGTAAGGGATACCGTCTACTGGATAGGCCGGATCGCCGACAACCGGGATGTAAACCGAGACATCCTTGCCGGTAGCCGCGGTTAAGGGCTGCAGGTCAAAGACGCTAGCGTGTGAGGAGTAGTCGGATGCTGCGATGCTTAGGGGAGAGTATCCAAATGCCACAGCGTCAAACCCGTCACCCCTGTTGCCCCAACTGTTGAGCATCCATTGCAGATCAGTCCACCCATGGGCTAGATCAGTCTGATGAATGTAGCCCTGGTAGTAGGTAAGCTTCCGGTAGAAGTAGACCGTTGCCTCCCCTACTGGATCACTCGTAACTGCGTCCCGCAGATACATGCTGGCGGCCTCGGAAAAAGCGGGAGTACTGATGCTGATGCTCTTGACGGTTACAGCCATCACATGATCATCACTGGCACGGACAAGTTCGATAGTGATGTCACAAGGGGTCTCCCTGTGAAAGATAAACTCAAAGGACAGGGTCTCATCGGCCAAGCTGAGCGGAGACATCCACCAATCCGATACACCGCTGGTAAAGGTCATGATCTGACTGTAACTCGGGGTTGGCTTATAGCTCAACTCCACGTCAGAGCTAAGACCGGGGTCACTCAGGGTAAAACGAATGTAGACCTCGGTTCCGGCCTGATCGCCAGCGGTGGTTGTTACACCAAAGGACAACGCATCACCAAGTTGCCCGCTGGTGGGTAGGTCACTTGAGATCCCCTCGCCCTGCGCTCGAGCCTGCCCCGGGAGAAAAACCGCAGCAACCAATATTAACACCAATACCGCGCAGAGGTTGTCTCGGCAAAGCCTTGTTATTCTCACGATCTCTTCCTCCTCCTTCAGCAATATTCCAGACACATTCAGGTCAGTCAATTATTAGCTTCATTACAATAAGAAGTATATTAACGACCAGGCAGGGGGATTCCTTCTTTAATTGTCGAAATTTGGAGTCGTGTGCACAAAATTAGGATGCAGGTTGGCTCTCTAGCTTATGATTCCTGCGGGATGGGGGAATACTGTGGGAGAGCAGGTAAGAACTAACTGCGAGCAGGCCCGGGCAGTTCATCACAAGGAGGGAGCACAGCATTGGCTCTAGACAAGCTGGAACTACTAAAACAGCAGTTCACGCGCCTGCCGAAGCACATTGGCGTAATTCCCGATGGCAATCGCCGCTGGGCTGAGAGGCAAGGGTTGGGAAAGCATGAGGGCTATGATTATGGTTTAGGCCCCGGCTTCCAACTCTATGAACTCTGCCTTCAGCTAGGAATCGAGGAACTGACTCTCTACGGCTTTACCCAGGACAACACCAAGCGCCCGGCGATCCAACGCAAGGCCTTTCAGAAGGCCTGCATCGACGCTGTCGAGCGCATTGCCAGCAAGGACGCCGCTCTCCTTGTTGTGGGCAACACCGACTCCCCCCTCTTCCCAAAGGAGCTCCTCCCCTACACCAAGAGGCGGCGCGTCTTCGGGAAGGGCTCCATCAAGGTGAACTTCCTGGTCAATTACGGTTGGCTCTGGGATCTGCGCCATCTCATCTCCTTCAAGGGCGCGGATAAGCCCCGCCTGCCAACGGGCCTTGCGTCCCAGGGGATCTCCCGGATCGACCTTGTAATCCGATGGGGTGGACGGCGGCGCCTCAGCGGCTTCCTGCCAGCCCAATCCGTCTACGCGGACTTCTATATCATCGATGCCCTTTGGCCCGAGTTCAAGCCCGATCATCTCTATGAAGCCCTCCAGTGGTACCAGGGGCAGGATGTCACCCTGGGAGGATAGTCCTTGCAGGAAACGGGCAGCCGCTGTTGAACTCAGGGACAGAGGTGAGCCTGTGAGCCGCTGGAGTCGCTGCTGTGCCGGGATGCTCCTGGAAGGGGTTCCGGGATCAGGGAAAACATCAATCATCAAGGCCCTTCTCTCCTCCCCCGCCTTTCACCGACGCGAGGATTTGGGGCTTTTCGTTGTATCTGAGGAACTGACTCAGCGCGTTCTCGAACCCGTATACAACCAGGGCCAATTGACAGCCGCCGCTGCTCTATCCTACCTGGGAGGGCTGATTAGCCCCCTCGAGGAGCACAACCGTTTGCTCCTGGCCAGGGGGTGGTCTGGCAGGCCTCAGCGCCACTTCAGCTACATCCTTGAGAGGTTTCACCTCACCTACGCCGCCTACTACGACTTTCTTGAATGGAACGCTGTTGGCGACCTCGACCAGCGTCTGACAACCCTGGGGTGTTCCCTCTTCCTCATCACCGTCGATGCTGGGGAGATGGAAGACCGCATTATATCATCCCGGGACAACCCGGGCTGGCGCCGCTACATCGCGCGCTACGGCTCCAACGCCAGCGAGATAGTTGGCCACTACGCCAGGCGCCAGCAGCGCCTCCTTGAGTTGGCCGCCAGGAGCCACCTCCCTCACACCATCATTGACACAACGGACAGGGATTGGAACTCCGCCGCCAGTACTCTTCTGGCGGCCTGGAAGGAGGCACAATCGTGACTGGCAAGACCGATGTCACTGCAAGGGCCCGGGAGATAATGCTGCCTGTCAGCGACGGCATCAGGGAACCGGGCTACAGGTTTCACCACGGAGAACGGGTTGCACTTATTGCCGAGAGGCTGGCGCGCCAGTCAGCGGAGGTGGACCATGAGTCCGTAAACCTTCGGGTCCTCAGGTGCGGCGCCCTCCTGCACGATATCGCCAAGGGCCTGGTGGAAGGGGAACATGGAGCCCAAGGGGCCAGGATTGTCAGGGAACGCTTCGCCGACATCCTCAGTGGAGACACATTGGAGCAGGTAGCTGAAATCGTAGAGTTTCACAACAAGCGGACCCTGGATCGTGATTTCACCGTCGAGACGAGGCTTGTTCAGGATGCCGACCTCATCGACCACCTGGGGGCCATGGAGACCTGGCTGGCAGTTCACTTCGCCGTCAGTAAGGACAACACCATTGACCAAGTGTTGGAGTGGTTCGATCAGGGCGGCGGCGAGGGCTGGTGGAGTTACTGCCTGAACAACGCCAACTTCGAGCTATCACGACGGGCCATAGACCGCAGGCTCCAGTACTTTGAGGGCTTCCTTAAGCAGCTTGACCGGGAGAACCAGGGCTACCTGTGGTAACGATGGTAAGCAGGCATACAGCCATATTCTGTCGAATGGTGCTGTTATCCCCTGTACGACGGAGGTAACTATGGACAGGTATCCTGCTAGTCGCCGGGCCCTGGTGCTCGCCCTTGCGACACTCTTCACCCTTAGTGCCCTGACAGCTACCGGCCTGGCCACTGCCCCCGCGGTGGTGTCGGCCGCCCCCACTGACAGCCTCGAGGGGGGCTGGGTCGAGGTCCAGCTGATTGTGGACTTCATTGACGGCCACCGGGCCCTGATCTTCCTGCCGGAGCAACAGGAGGCCAACCCCTATATCGAGGTGGTGAAGGGCTTTGGCAACGGCACCGCTAGAGTCGTCGATGAGTGGTGGGACAATGATAGTGTTCACGGCCTGGAACTACTGATACCCAAGCTCATCAGTGATTGGGGAACCACAAAGGCGCGCTCCCTTAACCTCGAACCCCTCCGCTCCGCTGCCGAAGCAAACCATCTGGATCAGGTGTCTTTCTTTGTTGTCTTTACCCGGACCAGCGGCGCCTTCAACTATCTAGCCGACGTTCGAGATAGTAACGGCCAAGCCCCTGGTATACACGGCTCTGATAGCCAGGAGCTCTGGTGGGGCCTGGACTTTGACCCAACCCGGCCTGCGCCGGATCTCACTGCCACCTTAGTCCTGAATTCTGATCTGGGTGCCCTCTCGCTGCTCCCTGTCTGGTCGCCGGTGGCTTTCCTGTTCCTGTTTTGCCTCGTCCTGTCCCGATGGCCCCGGCTGGCTCTCTCAACCATTGTGTCAATGGCCTTCATCTCCGTGGTTCCCATCGTTCTCATCATTGCCGGGTTCTTCCAAGGCTGGGATGGCATCCTTACCTTCGCCCTGACCAAAGGGGACAGCCACGTCTATTCAATATGGCTTATGATTCTGTTCACTTTCATCTGGATATCCCTGTCGGCTGTGATTTTGGGCAACTTCCGGGCAAGGTTCTCTGGCACCCCCCGCCCCCTGGGCCAGGACCTCCTGATTACAATTAACTACCTTTTGACACTAGTCCTGATCCTCCTCGGCCTCTACCTGGTGGGCGCCTACCTGTGGACGCCGCTGACCCGCCTGTCACCCCTGTTGGGATACGCCCGCTTCTACCTTCTGAGCGCCGTCGCCCTCCTCATAGTCCACCCGATTATTGTGAGGGTTACCTATGGAGCCCACCGGTGGAACGACCATGACGCCACTGCCATGGCGCAGTTCCTAAGCTACAAGCTGGGTATTGAACCGCCTGCTCTCTACCTGGTGCCCGCCGCAAAACTTCAGTTAGCCAATGCCTGGAGCTATGGATGCTCAGGATCCGGGGGATGCAGGCGCTTCATGACCCGGATTACCGTCACCGAAGCCCTGTGGACAAGCCTACCCCCAGAGGAGAGGCGCTGGGTCATGGCTCACGAACTGGCCCACATCAAACTTCGCCACTGGGCTTTCCGCTACTGGGGGATCCTCTTGCCGGTCTGGATCGCAGTTTTCCTGTTACAGGTAGATATCTCCTTTGGGCCTATTTTCGCCGTCATTGGCTACTATGCCTTTGTTAAACCCCGGTTCAACCCATTAGAGGAAGCCGCTGACGCCCTGGCCTTGGAGATTACCGGCGACACTGCCGCTGCCGTCAACTCCCTCTTCAAGCTATACCACCTTAACCTTCCGTACATGAACAAGGGCGGTCGCGCCCTGCTTGGCTCAAGGATGCTGAACCTGGCCCTGCAAGGTTCGCCGTCTCCCTCCCCTGAACCTGTTGCCACAGGCCCTGGGGTGGAACTCATCCCACCGCCCTGCCGGCACTACCCTGCCCTGGTGGACATCTACAGAGAGTGTAGAGAAACCCTTCCCGCTGGTACCAGGGAGCCCATTGACATACTAATGGTGATGGAGGATATCAGGCGGTCCCAGGAGGCAGGCAGGAGCTTCTGCGGCATCTATTTACCGGAAGGCCAGGCCCCTGTTGGAGTAGTAGACTACGTTCCCTTCGGCTTCGACGGCGACCCCGCTGTTGGTGGCATTCATGTCATAATGGTACGCCCCGAGGGCCGCCGCAAAGGGGTGGCAGCTGAAGCAGTCAGCGCCCTGGAACAGATGCTCTTCGCCAGCCAGGAGATTGATGCCATCTGTGTCAAGGTCAGGGTCAATAGCACTGGGGCCTTCAGTTTCTGGGAGGGCCTGGGCTACCAACGCCACCAGGGGACCCAACCCCTATCTGATGAAGCGGCGGGCTACCTGTACTACCAGAAAAGGAGAGAGATACCGTGCAGGCCCTAGCGCTACCATACGCCGTAGGAATCATCTTTAACTGCGCCCTGAACATGCTCCTCCTGGTCATACCCATTTATCTCTCGCGGATGGGGGTACCCCCCCTGCAAGTGGGTATCGCCGTTGCCGCTCCCGCCGTTCTCATTGCCACCACCCGTCTTGTGGTTGGCCCCCTTATCGACCGGGTCGGGGCCCGAACCGTGATCCTGATGGCCCTGGGAATGATGGCGGCCTCAACGGCGCTCCTTGCCACAACTACCACCTTTGCTCCCCTTATGATCGCTCAAGTCCTTTCCGGGTTTAGCAGGGCTGTGTTCTGGCCAGCCATTCAGACCCACATCAGCAGAATTCCGGCCTACAGCATCCAACAGCGGATGGGTTGGCTCTCCACCTCCACCAGTCTGGGAGGGATTGCCGGCCCGCTCCTGGGTGGCATCGTCATTGGCACCCTGGGCTTTGCCGCCGCCTTCTCCCTTCTCGCGGTTTTCAGTGTCATTGGTGGTTCCCTGACCCTGTTTCTGCCTGGCGCTGAGGGGGCCCTGGGGAAGAAGCCAGTCGGCCGGGAGGCCCAAGCAGTCCGACAACCTGGGGCCCCACTATCACTGCTTTTCACCGAGGCCCTTCATTATATCAAGCAGAGACAGGTCTACATCGCGGGGTTCATAACCGTTGCCGCCGCCCTCCCCCTGGCCCTGGCCAGTTCCTTCCTGCCCATCTACCTTGAGGATGTCGGGTTTGCCAGCAGCGCTGTTGGGGCCCTCTCCTCAGTCAGAACCATGACCATGGTCCTGATGGGACTATCCTTTGGCCTCCTCTCCGCGCGTTTGGGAACCCGGCGCGTTTTGCTTATGGGCGTCCTGGCCCTGGCTGCATCGCTACTGGCCACACCGCTTCTCACCGGAGTGGTCCCCCTGGCCTTCGCCGTGGCCCTCCTCGGGATTGCTCAGAGTTCCTTCTTCCTTAGCGCCGTCACCCTTGTCAGCCTCTGGAGCCCCCCTGAGAAGCGGGGGGTTGCCATGGGTATCAACGGCACCTTCTGGGGCCTTTCGATTCTGCTAATGCCGCTGCTCCTGGGGGGCCTTGTGGAACTGTGGTCCATTAGGGTCGCCCTCCAGTTGACGGCCGTCGCCACTCTCGTCCTTGGCGTTGGCTCCCTGCGATACATCAGGGCGCCTGGACCGCAGGAACAATCATCTCTGAAGCATTGATTGCACGGAGATCTCCCACCCACGTGCGATATAATCAGACTGGGAGCAGGTACGAGACTGTCTCCCGGGAAGGAGGTGGTTGACTATGATCAACCGGAGGTGGCGCAGGAGCTAGGAACTACTAGCCCTGCCAGCAGGCGCTAGTACTTCTGGCCCTGCGTTTCTAACGGAGCGGGCGGCCCTTGCCTGAGGACTGCCCGCTACTAGTTTTAAACAGTGGCTTGACCGGCATAATGAGAAGGAATTGGGCCTTGGGGCTGGAATGTCAAGTCTACAGCCGTCAAACAACAACCTACCAGTGGGGGGATGTAACCGTGGGCTCCAAGTTGGGAAAGTTTCTCAAGCGAAAGAACATAGAGCTCAGTATTGAGCGCTATCTGGTTGACGCCCTGGGGGCAATGGCCCTGGGGCTCTTCGGCACCCTGATTGTCGGCGTCATCCTCGATACAATCGGACAGTTCTCCGGCCTGACAATACTCTCTGACTACGGCGCCTTCGCCAAGCAGATGGTAGGCCCTGGTATCGCCGTGGCCGTGGCCTTCGGCCTCAAGGCCCCGCCCCTGGTCCTCTTCGCGTCTACTGTGGCTGGCTTCGCCGGCGCCCAGCTAGGTGGGCCTGTGGGCGCCTGGGTGGCGGCGGTAATAAGTACTGAGTTGGGCAAGGCCATCTCCAGGGAGACCAAACTGGACATTATCCTGACCCCCGCTGTAGTCATTGTCAGTGGTGTTACCGCGGCAGAGTTCGTTGGCCCTCCAATCGCCGCCGGCATGAGCAGCCTTGGCGCCTTCATCATGTGGGCCACTGAGCTCCAGCCCCTCCCCATGGGCGCTATCCTGGCGGTTTCGATGGGATGGATCCTCACCCTGCCAATCTCCAGCGCTGCCCTGGCCATCGCCCTGCAGTTGACAGGCCTTGCCGGTGGAGCGGCCCTGGCAGGCTGCGCTGCCCACATGATCGGTTTCGCCGCTGCCAGCTACAGGGACAACGGTTTCGGCGGCCTCGTAGCCCAGGGCCTGGGGACCTCTATGCTTCAGATCCCGAACATTATCAAGAAACCGATTATCGGGCTACCGGCGACCCTAGCCGCCCTCATCGGTGGGCCCCTGGCAACTATGGTCTTCCGGATGGACACAGCCTTCTGGGGCGCGGGAATGGGGACCAGCGGCCTGGTAGGCCAGTTTGGCACCATCACCGCCATGGGCACGGCGCCCAGGGTGTGGTTGGGTATCGCCCTACTGCACTTCATCCTCCCTGCCGCCGTGGCCTGGGCAACGGCGGAGTTCCTCCGCGCTCGCGGTCTTATCAAGGAGGGCGACATGAGGCTGGACCTATAGGAGGATTGACGTCTCGGGTATCACTGCCTCCGTCTCAGTGCTTCACTCCCGGTGTTCCAGCCGCCGCCGGTATCGGTACACCGCGTAGTTAAGCCAAAAGACGAAGTACATGGGGAAGAACCACATCCAGGCCCGGTACCATGGGGCATATGGGCGGAGACCCAGGTTGTGATAGGTCTGATCAACGCCAACGGCTGTGCCAGCGAAGAGGCCGATATAGAGGTAGTGGGTCCAGGTTGGCTTCGCCTTGGGAAGGCCCCACAGAAAGATAATAATCGTGGCGCCCCAGGCCACCAGGATAAAGACTGATGTCCCCATGAACCTAAAGGGAAAGGTCTGCGTCTGCTGCCAGGCCTTAATCACATTACTGGCCAGAAAGAGGATAATCCCTACCGTAAATGCCCCTATGAAGCCGTGGATGAAGAGCCGCCGATAGCTCTCTCTGTCGATGAGGATGAAAGATAGCCCAGCCAGGGCAGCAGCCCACAATACATAGATAAGTGAAGATCCCTGTAGCAGCTCCAGTAGTAGCTCCAAAGAACGATCCCTCCTTGCATTGATCCCTGGAACTAGTATGTCTCAATCCTGCTTAAGCCAACCAGCAATGCCCACACCCTCCTGTCCGTGGGCAACAACCCAGAACCGCTCCCGCTCAGGGATCTGCACAATCCGCACATCGGGATTGTCGGGGTGAGGCTCGTTGTTGGCCGTCAGCCATTCCATGTCGGCGAAGGATTTGGCGGGCCAACCGTTTCCACCTCTGGCGCTGCCGCCGTATCCTCGGTCGCCGCCGTTGGCGCCGTCATCAAAGCCATCGTCAGCCTGCCGCGCCGCCCCTGTGGCCCAATCAGCCCCCGGTTCGTAGACCTCCCCGGCGTTGCTCTCCTCCAGGAGGGGCCCGATCCCTCCCTTGCGGTCCTTCTCCAGATTGACCTGGAAATAGAAGACCAGCCTTTCATTGTTGTTGAGGAAGAGGTTCTTGAAGAAGTGATTGCCGTATGAGAAAACAGGAACGAAGTGAGGGGTTATGCACTCCACCACCACCGAGGCGTTACTGATGTCTCCATAGGCCACGGGGACCCCACTCTGCCTGTTACGGGTTCCCCACCGCCCCGGCCCCATCAGGAGGTAGCCGGTTTCCTTGCCTTCATACTCCTGGTTGATCTTGCCCAGGGCCCAGATGAGTTTGCCCAGCCGCTCCTTGTCGTTGTAGACGGAGAGGTAGTTGTCGGGATCAACGTAGACCAGGCGATCAAGGTTATTGATGACGCCGTTGCCGATAATGCGGTTGCTGGTGAGGAGGATCTGCCTGAACTGCTCCGGCGGTGGGCATTCCAGATTGCGGTTCTCTCGCCTTGCCCCCAGCGGGCGCGTCTGCACCTTGTAGAGGCGAAGGGCGTCGGGCTTGTTGGGCCCAAAATCAGGGTGCACCGTCACGGCAAACTCGCAGTCGGCCTCAACGGCCAGGGTCTTCTCAGACCGCTCAACGACCTCCTTGAGGATCTCCACCAACGGTGTCCCCTTCTTCACCAGGTCGGCAAAGGTAATCACCGGTCGTTGACCCCTGGGGGCCCCTGTGAAACGCGTACCCCGGGGCATCCGTTTCAACATCATGTCCCGGGGGTCATAGAGGGAACAGGCGGCCTTGACCCCGTCGGCGTCCGTCTCTCTCAGCAGGTCGTCAATGTGTACCGATATAATCTCATCGTCCTCGCGATCCAGGACGGTAACCATCTTCTGGGACGAGCGCAATATGGCATCGGCTCCCTGGCCCTCCGGTCGCACGTCGGGAAGCCCCACGGAAAAGAGACGAGCGTAATCTCCCTCAACAGCCCTTACCCCAAGGCCGCAGACAAGGCGAATAACGGCGTCCCTTGTCTTGAGGCGATTGCTCCAGCGGTAGTAGTTTCTGGAGAAACCAACGCCAGCGAAGGACGGGAGGAAGTAACGTCCGTACTCGTTACCGATAAGCTGTTGAATCAGAATAGCCATCTTCTCGTTCTCCCCGGCGAGCCGCGCCCGCTTACGATAGGCCACCGCCTCAGGCCCAAACATGCTGGCGTAGATCCGCTTGATCATGGACTCGAGCCGCAGAAGCCTCTCCTCGACACTACCGCGATTAGCGGTAAAGAGGGTCAGGTACAGCCCGGAGGTTGGGTGATGCCGGTTGTCCTCAAAGGTGGACGATGAACGTACGGCAAGGGGGTAGTCCATGATCTGGACCAGGTCCTTCAGGGCCTCCCTCACCTCGGGACGAAAATCTCCCGCTTCAATAAGCTGCTGCGCCCGCTTATGGTCGACCTCAGATAACTGCGGCCAGAGGTTGTTGTCAGCCATGAAGTCGTCAAAGACGCATGTAAGGACCACGGTAGACATGGGGACATCAACCAGGTGACTGTACTCACCGGCGATTCCGTCCTCTGACGCCTCCTTCAGGACGGCGTCAACGACGGCTCCCTTGGCCTTACCGCCAAACTCACCTCCATCGCCAATGACAGATACCCGTGAAGGCAGCTCTTCCACTGTGGGCATGAAGTCTTCGAAATACTCGTCCTGTACTCGTCTCAGGATGTCACGCAAGTCATTACCTCCACATGGGTCCACTTCGCTTCGTCATTTGTTCACTCGGCGCCTTCTATCCACTGCGTCTTCTATCCGCTGGCTGCAACCGTAGTATCCCCACTGTGAGCAGGGAGTCTACCCGGCAGTGGCGCGTCAAAACACTGTTCGACAATGAAACCCCGCCAACCTCCCTGCAGCATCTCTTCTATCAGGGTACAAGACCTTGCAGGAGGTGGCAACTGTCAGAGTGACGTACTCCCCCGGCTGAAGCCGGGGGCATCTTAGGCGGCAAGAGCCATCTTCGACTTGGTTTCGTGGACCGTATGCCATCCGAGGCGGATCGGCAAGACCACGGGCCGCGCCACACGGCCACTACTCCGCTCAATGAGGGGAGATACCTTGTAGGCATTCTGGAAGATGTTCGCCGCGCCATTGACGTCGGCATGCACATGCCAGCCACAGGCACAGACGTATAAGCCACGGTGCTTGCGGTTGGACTTCCTGACTTCGCCACAGGCGTGGCAAGCCCGGGAGGTGTAGGCTTCGCTGACCTCCACCACCTGGATGCCGTACAGGTGGGCCTTGTAGGTGATCATGTCTACGATTTTGCGAAATGGCCAGGCGTGCAGACGCTGGTTTAGTTCATCGCTGTAGTCGATGCGCTCCCGGATGCCCGTCAGGTCACCGATGGCGATGGTATCGACA